>Ga0209062_1000213_pt1 | contig 221214 bp, 158 predicted proteins | sample Coa_R2_2_FD_187158 | JGI IMG/M metagenome (GOLD analysis project Ga0209062, IMG submission 187158) | Surface soil microbial communities from Centralia Pennsylvania, which are recovering from an underground coalmine fire - Coalmine... | ecosystem: Environmental > Terrestrial > Soil >... | reverse complement strand
CCGTCACCACCGGACAGGGACAGCCAACGCGCCCACCAATCATCCCAGGACGCACGCTGGCCGCGATCACGATGAGTCAAGCGGTGACCGCGCCCACGACCGGAACGGCGCACCAGGATGCGCAAGCTGCACGCGGAACGATCACCTTTTACAATGCGGCTCCCGTTGAGCAGGTTGTCAGCGTAGGAACGCTTCTCACCAGCGTAGACGGTATCCAGATTGTGACCGAACAGGACGCGATCATCCCCGCCGCGATCCCACCGACAGAGGGACAGGCGACGGTTTCCGCTCATACGGTGGTGACGGGACCAGCAGGTAATATCCCCGCTCGTGCTCTCTATGGGCCGTGTTGTCGGCTCAATGTGTTTGCCGTGAACGGGCCGTTTCACGGTGGAGAGAACGCCCGCGACTATCCAACTGTTACCCCGCAGGATATCAGCATCGTCACCAGCAGCCTGAAAACGAGCCTGGATCAGAGTGTCCAGGCGGCCTTGCACACGCAAGTGCAGAGCAATGAAACGCTCATTACCCCCCTTCCCTGTCAGCAGAGCATGACCGTCGATCATCACCCAGGAGAGGAAGCGGCGCAGGTTCACATTAGCGTTAGCGAGACGTGTACCGGCGCGGTCTATCAGACGCAAGCCTATCAGGATGCGATCACGCAGATTGAGACGCAGCAAGCACATGCATACCTGGGAGACGGCTATCTCCTAGCGAATGCAGTACAGGGGAGCATTGTGCAGGCCACTATCAACGAGCAGCAGCAAATCGCGCTTGTAGTCAAGATCGCGGGAACGTGGGTCTATCAGTTTTCCCAGGACGAGCAGCAACGGATGACCACGCTGATTGCAGGCAAGGGGAAGGCGCAGGCCCTCACCTTGTTAGAGCATGTCCCGGGCGTCCAGGCGGTCTCGCTCACGATGAAGAACGATGCCGCGGCCCTTCCCGCTGATGCTAACAGGATTCATCTCGTGGTGCTCATCACGGGGTAGTATTCGGAGCAACCAGTAGCGGAAGGAGGTGAAACAGATGCAACTTGTTGAACAGACAATCATTAACGAGCATGACCCACGGTATGCGGCTATCGATGCGGCTGCGTTTGCGGCAAAGAACTTGTACAATCTGGCATTGTACGAATGGCGACAAGCCTTTATCCACCAAAACATCTACCTGAGCTATGCGGAAGTCTATCATCGGGTAAAGGACTCTGACGCCTATCAGGCATTGCCGCGCAAAGTCTCCAATGACATTTTGCGTCAACTTGATAAGATATGGCGCTCGTTCAGAAATGGCCTGGAAGAGTGGTACGAGCACCCTGAGAAGTTCACCGGACGGCCACGGGTGCCCAAGTACAAGCACAAAACCAAAGGCCGGTTTATGCTGATTTATGATGAGCAAGCCATCTCGAAAAGAGCGTTGAAGCGAGGCATGCTGGCTCCATCTGGCTTAGGGATTGAAGTCCCTACCAGACAAAAAACTGTCAAGCATGCTCGTATTGTTCCCCGCATGGGGTTCTACGTGGTGGAAGTCGTCTATGAACAAGCCGTGAAACCGGTAGAGGTAAATCCTACGTATTATATGGGAATCGACATTGGGATGAATGTGCTAGCGGCGCTAACATCAAATAAGCCGAAGTTCCAATCGGTGATTATTAACGGGCGTCCGCTCAAGAGCATCAACCAGTACTATAACAAGCGTCATGCGCAGTTACAAAAGAAGCTTGGCGGGCCTGGCATCACGAAGCGTATGCAGCGTCTTATCAACAAACGCAACAGGCGGATCGATCACTACATGCACACGGCAAGCCGCTACATCATTGACTTGCTAGTGAAAGAGGGGATAGGTACGCTTGTCATAGGCAAAAACGATCTTTGGAAGCAGGAGGCGAACATGGGGAAGCGCAATAATCAAAACTTTGTGCAGATCCCACATGCGCGTTTTGTCTCGATGCTGACCTATAAAGCAGAACTGGTCGGCATCACGGTGAAGGTCACGGAAGAGTCCTACACTAGTAAAGCCAGCTTCCTTGACCTGGACCCGTTACCAGTTCATAAGAACGGAGGTGATGCCACGCACACGTTTAGCGGGAGGCGCGTAAAACGCGGGTTATATCGCGCATCGAATGGACGGGACATTCATGCCGACTGTAACGGGTCAGCTAACATTATTCGTAAAGTAGCACCTGATGCCTTCGGGGCAAAGGGTGTAGAGGACTTTGCAGTGCATCCGGTGAGGATTACCTTGCGAAATAAACAGAAAGTAGCGCGAAGGGTGGCTCTGCCATAGTCCGCGAGATTTTCTGGCACTGTTAAAAAAGAAGTTGTTGTAAAAATGCAGACATGGCTATGATGTTTGCATTGTGTATAGAAGGAGGTCTGTCTTATATGGTTATTACTTTTACGACGTTGCTGCTATGGCTATTGATTGCTATTCTTGTCGGATTTATTGGGGAGCTGATCGCGGGGCGGCGTGCGCCCGACGGCATCATTGGAGCCATTATTGTTGGCTTCCTCGCCATTTTCTTGATCGTTGGCGTCTTCCACTTTGCTATCGCAGGTGAGCCGACGCTGGCTGGCGTGCCCTTAATCAGCTCGATTATCGTGGCTGCCCTGCTGGTCGTTCTCTGGAGCGGCTTTGCCTATCGCCGCGTCCGCCCATATTACGAGCGCTACTACTATCGCCGTGGCGGCTATGCCCGCCGTCCGCGTCGTCGCTGGTGGTAGAGGGAATCCCGAGGAGATAGGAGCCATGGCGCTCGTATCTCCTCTTCTTTTGCCCTGACGCTCTCTATTGTGGCAGCAGATGCCTGGAGAGCAGGAAAGCACTGAAATCGGCCAGGCTCTCCACTTCTCCTTCATCGAGCATATTCACAATGCGCCTGACTACGACACGGCGCGGCTGATTGGGGGTCGTGGGCAACGTGAAGCCAATCGCGTTAGTCAATTGTGGCTCGCGGTCATTGCGAATAGCATCTGCCATCAATTCGAGCAGGTCGGCCAGGTCAAGCTCCAGCGCATGCGCCAGGCTTTCCAGCACCTTCGCCGAAGGATATTTCTGGCCGCGCTCAATCTCCCCAACATAAATTTCTGATAATCCTGCTTTCTCGCCCAACTCCTTAATTGTAAGGCCGTGCTCCTGGCGCTCCTGCCGGATGACGCGCCCAATAATTTCCTGTAAATCCACCGGCTCTGGCATCTCTTCGATCCTTCCTATGCTTAAAGCATTGCCCGCTTTTATTCTATGCTATTAGCATATCTTATCTCTATTAGTATAGGCCATCCGCGTGCTATATTCAAGAGGAAGTGATAGACAAACTGACAAAAGGAGAACAACGCTATGTTTATTGTACAACCTTCGCGTATACGGATGGCAGAACATTCTGAACTTCGCTCCTCTATACATGTCCCGATGGTCTATGAAAAGGTGGCCGTAGAACCGAGCCATTGGGAGTATCACGTTTTGGCGGTGGATACAAGCGAGCAAGCGCCACCGACGGAGACCCAGCTCAACGAACTGGGGAAAAAAGGCTGGGTGCTGGCAGGCATGCTGGACGAACGAGCGAGCGGCAGGGGCAAGATGGTCCACTTTTACTTTGTGCGACAGTCAATGGAATGATTGAGTTATCACTATCAGGTGTATCTGAAAGGAGTAAATATCATGGCATCGAGCTTGTTTGTGCCAACAGTGATAGAATCAACCGGGCGAGGGGAACGGGCCTATGACCTTTTCTCGCGCCTACTAAAAGAGCGCATTATCATGGTCAACGGCCCCATTGAAGAGGGCATGGCGAACCTTGTAGTGGCCCAGCTCCTCTTCCTGGCGGCTGAGGATAACCAGCGTGAAATCAATATGTATATCAACTCCCCTGGAGGAGCGGTCAATGCGGGGCTGGGCATCTACGATACTATGCGCAGTCTGCCCTGCCCGATCTCAACGACCTGCGTTGGCTACGCCGCCAGCTTCGGCACCATCCTTCTGATGGCCGGTGATCGTGGCCTACGCCGTTCCTTACCGCATGCTCGTATTCACATGCACCAGCCATTACAGGGAGGACTCAGCGGGCAGGCGACGGATATTGATATTCACGCTCGTGAAATCTTGCACCTGCGTGACGTGTTAAATGATATCATTCATCACCACACCGGCCAGTCATTGGAGCGCATTCGCAAAGATACCGACCGCGACTTTTTTATGAGCGCGGAGGAGGCAAAAGAATACGGCATTATCGATGAGGTGCTCACGCTGGCAGAGAAGTAATCAACGCCAGGATGCCACACAACAAGCGGCAAGGCAAGCTTTCTCTATCCGCTCGCCTTGCCGCTTGTTGGCCGTTTGGCTTTGCTCAAAGGTTATCCTATGTCCGGCTCACATTCTGATTGTACTCTTGCGTGGCCCGTTGCCCTAAAGAGGTCACAAACGATTGTGAGAGCGATGTCTCGCTCTCCCTCCCTTTCCAGCGATCAAGCCCTTCAGCCTTCCCTTCCCGTGGCAGCAAACGATCTGTAATACTCATTATCTTCATTGTCGTGCCGGGAAAAAGGCCGTGGAAGCGGGCCAGCAGTTTAGCAGGAAAAGTTAAGGTGATCTCTGCTTTGTTCTTGCGCGTTGCCTGCACAATGCTGCGGGCCGCCTTCTGCGCGCTCATCGAGAGTAGAGGCAGGCTATCGGCCAGGTCAAACCAGGTAAACTCAGCATGATGTTTGCCCTTGAAGATGGCATTAACGGGCGAGCCGGTACGCATCAGTCCAGGAATCGCCGTTATAACATGGATGCCTTTTCTCTTGAGTTCGGCGTAAAGCCCTTCTGAGAAGCCGGTAAGGGCAAATTTGGCGCAGGTATAGGGGAGAAGATGGGGCACGCCCACCTTGCCTCCAATGGAGCAGATATTGACGATGCGGCCTTGCTTGCGCTCAAGCATCTGAGGAACGACCGCCATTGTGGCATAGATGGCTCCCCAATACATAATCCGCATACTATCTTCGTAGTCGTCGAGCGTTTGCGCCTCTATTGGTCCCACCGTGATGATGCCCGCGTTGTTCACCAGGATGTCTATCCGTCCAAAGTGCTCTGTGGCCTGATCAACGAGCTGCCGGACCTGCTCTCGCTGCGTCATATCACAGGGGATTGCCAGCACATCCGCCCCCCTTTCCGCGAGACGCTGGCGAGCCTGTTCCAGTTCTGGCTCATCACGGGCGCAAAGGACAATTCTGCCACCCTGAAGCGCGAATTCTTCAGCCAGCGCCAGCCCTAATCCACGAGAGCCGCCCGTAATCAGGACAACCTTTCCCAGGAAATTTGGCCCCGGTCTATGGACGAATTTCCAACCGAAAAGCAAGGCTTTCGCCACATCAACTATTGTCACACGCTCCTGAGTATGTGTTGAGCCCATATCATCGCTCCTGTCTTTCATCAGTGACGTTCCACGACTTTCGCCATCGCCCTTTATATTTCCGCCCCTCTTCCGTAATACATCGTATCTTCACGCGATCCCCCTTGACCGGCACGAATATCGTCATATCGCGCAACCAGCTCGATTGAGCGCAGGTACTTCACCATTTTGTAGCCTAAAACCGTCTCGACGCGCAGGCGCAGAGGAGCCCCATGAGGAATAGGCAGCGGCTCGTCATTGAGGTCGTAGGCTAGAATAGTTTGCGGATGCCGCGCCAGCTCAAAGTCAATGACCTCATAGAATGGATAGTAATGCACCCCATCAAGACTGTGCTGATCGAGTCCATAGGAGGTAAAGACCAGGTAGCGCGCCTCCGGCAACGGCTGACAACGGTCCAGTATCTCGCTGACGGACACTCCTGTCCATTTGCCAACGCCCGACCAGCCCTGAATACAGTTGTGCTTGGTGATCTGGGTAGTCGCGGGCAAGGAGCGCAGATCTTCCAGGGAGAGGCAGAGGGGATGCTTCACCAGTCCGCATACTTCGAGCTTCCAATCGCGGAAGTTGTTCTGGCCCAGAACACGATACTCTTCGCTGGTGGGCGGCGCGCCGTTGACCCAGAAATAGGGCGATATGTCAGCTTCTTTGTAGTGCTGCACCGACGTTTCGCCATGCAAGAGCAATTTGCGCGTGGGATCTATCACTGATCCCAGAGCATGCTGCACTTTCCGCCGATGACGGGCAGAGTAGAGCGTTGACCAGACATAGACGATCAATACGAAGACCAGCGCAGCAATAGCAATCTCACCCGCTTGCGCAAAACTTGTCTGATCGCTGCCGAGCACGATGTCGCGAATGTTGTTTTGAAAGTGGACGATGAGCACCAGGGCTGTGTGAATGACGATAAAGCCCAGGAAGGCGAGCAGGCTCAAGAAATGCAGGCTGCGCCCCACCTGGCGCCCGCCAAAAATCTTGATATACCAGGGGAAGCGACCGGCGACCGCGGGCGACATCGTCGCGCCCGTGAGCAGCATAAACGGTGCGAGCAGAAAGACCACAGCCGCATAGGCGAGTTGCTGCAACGGGTCATAGGGGTGAAAATCGCTGGCTGGCGGAATATGGAAAGTGATATAGGTGAGAAAGGTATGCCACGCGTCAGGAAAGATAGACCATGATGTGGGGATCAAGCGGCTCCATTCGCCGGTGCCAAAGAGTAGCACCACGTAGATCACGCCGTTCAGCACCCAGAAAATGACGGAGAAGAAATGCCAGTGCCGGCCAATGCCCAGGTTCTTCCCGCCGGGCAGCGCCAGCCAGGGGGATGCGTCTATCTCATCATCCAGGGAGGTATAAACCACATCCTTATTTACTGGCACTTTTTTTCTGGTAAATTTGATCCACTCCTTCCCCGGCGTACAGTTATCATTCCAGTACAGACGGGGATGGGCGGCCAGAATTTGCAGTCCGCTGCGAATCAGCAAGCCGATAAAGAGCAGGTTGATAAAGTGGCTGACGCGCAACCAGGCTGGAAATCCGAGGGAAGCAATCACCAGATGCATGCTCATTACTTCCTCCACAACAGAACACCGGCGATAGCCCCCGCCACGCCGCTTGCGACGAGCGAGAGCAGACCACGATGCGTATCAGCCCACAACTGCCAGCTCTTGCCGCTGGCTCTGTTATCGAAAGCTCCGTGCGCCCCATAATCGCGATCCTCGTCAACGGGCGCCCAGAGATTATTTGAACGATCAGGATCGGCTGGCTCGGAAGTCTGCTGCGATTTGTAGCCTGTTTTGCCGAGGTACCGATCACCTAGCCCCGAGAATAGTTTGTTGCCCTGGATCACAATCACCGTGGACAGGCCGATGTAAAGCTGACGGCGATAATGGTCAGCTACCCAGGAGACGCCCCTGGCAATCACCTCAGGCTGATAGATTGGCGGCACAGGCTGCGCCTTATGCGGCAGGCGACTCTTTACCCAGCCAAACTGGGGAGTATTGACGGCGGGCAATTGCACCATCGAAATTTTGACGTTGCTTTTGTCGTGGATCAGCTCGCAACGTACCGATTCGGTGAAGCCTTGAATGCCATGTTTGGCCCCACAATAGGCTGACTGTAACGGAATGCCTCGATATGCCAGCGCAGAGCCGACCTGAATGATGCGCCCCTGATCGCGTGGGAGCATGCGATGTAGAGCCGCCATTGTACCGTAGACCTGCCCCAGGTACGTCACTTCCGTCACCCGCTTGAACTCGTCCGGCTTCATCTCTTTAAATGGTGAAAAGACCGAAGCCATCGCGACGTTAATCCAGATATCAATCGGTCCAAAAGTTTCTTCAACCTGTGAAGCCGCCGCCTCTATTTGATTGACATCAGCGACATCAGTTGGGATCGCGAGAGCTTTTCCTCCTCGCTCCTCAACATCTTTACGCGCTCCCTCCAGCCCTTCATGTCCACGAGCAAGCAGCCCGATATGCGCGCCTCGCTTAGCAAATTCGCGCGCAATGGCACGCCCCACCCCGGCTGAGGCGCCGGTTATAACGACAACTTCGGGATTTTTTACAGCCATATCTATCCTCTTCAATCCAGGAGAGCAAAACACCTGCTCTCACCAACCGTTATCCGTAACGCATCCGCAAGGTGCGGCTCATCCTCAACAACCAGTATTCGTTTCATGGCGATCTCTCCAGATCAGATAACATAAGACCGATTAATGAGCCAAAGAACAGTATGATGAAATACAGGTTTTTGTTCAGATTAAATGGTCAGCGGGATAATCCCTTTGTTGTTTTACAATAATAGGCATTGCTCACAATTATTACACGCATTTTTTCTCTAAAAAGTTACCTCTACCCTATGCATGCGTTCTGCCACATTCTAACGTTTTGCTTATAGCTGAATAGGGCTCCTCAAGAAGCTTTCGATCACAAAGCGGCTCGCTAGCGAAATGATGGTGAGAGAAGAATATTTTTACTATTTTTTTACCATAGCCATCTATTATATTTAAAAAAGGCACATTATACTGAAGTAGGAGGAAGCCAGGCATGGCGCAAACACAAACTCACCCTTCTTTCCATCCATCGCAGCAATATCTCCCGATAGAGGATTACACGCTTATTGGAGATCTGCATACCGTGGCGCTGGTGGGCAAAAACGGCTCCCCCAGCGTTTTTGGCGCGATCCTTGATGCGGATAAGGCTGGCTTTTTCCGCATCTCGCACTGATCACCGCCTGCTATCGCCTGGACCACGCGCTCAACATCCACCTGGATCACGCTTCCCCGAGAACCTGATGCACCATCATTACAGAGAACGTGAGCCAGCTTTACAGCGCCTCCTGGCATACTTGCCACGTCTGCTGCACTAATTGCGGCACCCCTTGTTCCAATAGTGTGAAAAAGGGATCATCGGTCGTGCCTGCTTTAAAGCGCGCATAGCTCCCCTCCAGCAAAATTGCCAGCTTCCACAGGGCCAGCACATGATAAAAGGCGAGGTCACGCACCGGACGACCTGTGCGTTCGACATAATAAGCGGCAACCTCGGCACGCGTGAAAAAGCCTGGTTGCGCCGTGACCTGTGATAGCTGCGAGACGATCAATGATGGGGGGTCATCGGGCTCACGCCAGGAGGCGAGCAAAATACCCACGTCTGCCAGCGGATCGCCCAACGTCGCCATCTCCCAATCCACAATGGCGGCGATGCGCGGCTCCTCAAGCGCATAGATGACGTTGCCGATACGATAATCGCCATGTACAATCGTGGTCGGACCCGAAACAGGCACGCGCCCGGTCAGCCAGGTAGTAATCAGCTCTAATTCAGGCAGGGAGCGCTGGCGAGAACGCTCCAATTGATCCATCCAGCGCCGCAACTGCCGTTGCAGATAGCCTTCGTGCTTACTCAGACCGGCCAGGCCAATGGCTTGCCAATCAACTCTATGCAGATCCGCTAACGTATCGATCAAAGCCCTGCTGATTGCACGCCGCCCCTCCACATCTGCTCCATAGGGAGGGAGTTCTTGCTGAATCACCATCCCCGGGACACGCTCCATCAAATAAAATGGCGCACCAATTACAGCAGGGTCGTCGCAGGCCAGTAAGACGCGCGGGACAGGCAGGTCGGTGACATTGAGCGCATGCAGAATGCGATATTCGCGTAAAACATCATGAGCCGTTGGCAGCAACGGGCCGCGTGGCGGACGACGCAGGACCCACTCCTGCGCGCACCGTCGCACAAAAAATGTCTCGTTGGAATGTCCCCCGCTGATATGTTCAAGCTCAAGGGGCGCATCCCCGCCGGGAAAGTGGCGGGCAAGATACTGGCGCAGGTTCTCTTCATCAATTAATGGTGTAAGCTGCTCCATAGCATTCCCTTTCTCTGGCTAGTGGGTAAGCTCGCGCAGCACATACCGCGCCAGAGCTCGCTTGTGAACTTCGTCCGGGCCATCGACAATATGGATGGTACGACCATTGACCCATAGCTCTGCTAAAGGAAAATCATCAGAGAGGCCAGCCGCGCCAAATACCTGGATCGCGCGATTCGCCACATTGGTGATCAGGTTTGCTGCCACAACCTTGATCATAGCAATCTCCTTCTGCGCCACCTTCTTGCCCACCGTATCCATCATCCAGGCCGCCTTCAATGTGAGCAGTCTCGCCTGCTCGATCTCTATTTGCGATTGAGCGATCCAGTCCTGAATCATCCCTTGCTCGGCAAGAGGCTTGCCAAAGGCCACACGCGAGACCGCCCGCTGGCACATCAATTCGAGCGCGTACTGCGCCTGTCCTATCGCCCGCATACAATGATGGATGCGTCCCGGCCCCAAACGAGCCTGAGCGATGGCAAAGCCGCTCCCCTCCTCGCCCAGCAGATTGCTTACAGGAACGCGCACATTCTCAAAAAGCAGCTCACAATGGCCCAGATTATCAAAATGCCCCATCACCGGCAGATTGCGCTTAATAGTCAATCCGGGAGTATCGCGCGGCACAATCACCATGCTCTGCTGGCGATGGCTATCGTGGTGGTCGGGATTGGTTTTCCCCATCACAATAATGAACTTGCAGCGTGCGCGAGCAGCTCCCGTCGTCCACCACTTGCGACCGTTGAGTACATATTCATCCCCAACACGGCGAATGGCAAGCTGGATATTGGTCGCGTCCGAGCTGGCGACATCGGGCTCAGTCATGGCAAACGCCGAATTAACCTTGCCATCCAGCAGAGGGAAGAGCCACTGCTCCTTTTGTGCCGACGTACCAAATTGCGCCAGGATCTCCACATTGCCCGTATCCAGGCAGTTAAACACCTCCGGTGCCCAGAGCACGCGGCCCATGATTTCGGCCAGAGGAGCATATTCGAGATTAGTCAATCCTGCTCCATAGACCTTGTCGGAAAAAAAGAGATTCCACAGCCCTGCGGCCCTGGCTTTAATTTTGAGCTCGTCCACAATCTCTGTATGATGGAAGGGATTGCCAGCGGCGGCAATCTGGTCGCGAAACGTCTGCTGATTGGGATACACAAAGCGATCCATAAAGTCGCTTAACTGGCTGCGCAACTCCTTTACGCGGTCAGAATAGGTAAAATCCATTGGTGGCTGCCCTGCCTTTCTTTGCTATTGCGAGTCCAATAGAATAGCGTGCTGTGCTGCTATATGCTATCATTGACGCCACATGGAGGACAAGATTGATGAGCACATTTGTCTCGCTCTTCCGCGGCATCAACGTTGGCGGGAAGCGCATAGTCCCGATGAAGGAGCTTAAAGAGCTGTACGAGTCGCTGGGCTTCAAAAACGTCGTCACCTATATTCAAAGCGGCAACGTCGTCTGTAGCAGTGATGACACAGACATGGCTCTGGTCTCACAACGGATCGAGGAGAGCTTCGGCGCGAAGTTTGGCTTTCACAGCAACGTCATCGTGCGAACAGCAGCCGAGCTACAGGCGATTATCGAGTGCAACCCCTTTCAGGGCCAGCCAGCGCAAGAAGCGAATCGGCAACTCGTGCTGTTTCTGGCTCTGCAACCGGCAAGTACAGCACTGGAAGATATCCACCAGGCATACAGCGGCCCTGAAGAACTCTCCTTGATTGGTCGGGAATTATACATCTATTATCCCAACGGCGTCGGGCGCTCAAAACTGACCCTTACGCTGCTGGAGAAGAAGCTGAAAACTGCTGGCACAGGTAGAAACTGGAATACTGTGCTCCAATTGCACAAACTGAGTCAGCGATAGTTTTCATGAAGGGGCGTATTACCAGCCGGTAATTTGAAAACCGGCCCAGTAGTAGGGATCAGCGTATGGACGCGCATCGGGGTCTTGCTCTTCTGCTCTATTTTGAATAATCTCTTGAGCCTGTAGCGTATCAAAGCGGTAGGAGCGCCCGCGCACAGCAACGAGTTGAGTTGCGTGCCATTGGTTGAGATCGTACGGTGCGGGTTCTTTTGCCGGCTCATCGACAGACAGCGATAGCGAGGATGGCGTTATTGACCACGCCTGCAATTCGCGATTGGTGACGGTTCGCAGCCAGTGCTGGGCGCGTGCTAGAGCAGGGGCTGGCGGTTCGCTGTCTAGACGTGGGAACCATTCCAGAGCGAAGCGCACCATCAGCAGGTACGTTGCTCTATCATCCACCGACCATAAAGCTGCCAGAACTGCCGTTGCTCCAGCTTGCAGCATGCCAACGGCAAGACTACGCACCTCGTCACGCGCCCCCTGGAGATCAAGGATGGCGGTCTGACAGGAGGAGAGAATGAGTAAGCGCAAGCCACGTAGATCAACCTGGTAACTTAACATATCGGCCAATGTCAATGTTTCCTCGTGGGCCAGGATCAATTTTGAGGAGAGGAAATTATGGGTATCGAACTCGCCATGACAGGAGGCATCCACAACATGGCCCATCTGGAGCGATTCGATCAGCCAGTTACGTGTGGCCTGCCATTGTACTTTAACGCCAGATGGCCGTCCGAGCTGATCGCCGAGTTTGGCGATGGTGAACGCCTCAGCCTCACCCCAGCGCAACGCTTGCTGCGTAGGATAGGGATTGCCTAGAGCATAGATACCTGTACGCGCCATAGCAGCATGCCTGTCAGGCAGAAGAGAGCGGGCGCTGGGCGCAACGCTGGCGGGCAGCGCCTCATTGAGCGTATAGCCATCGCTGAGCGGGATGCAGGTCAGAGGAAAAGCCGCAAGCGGTCCACAGGGGATGAGAGTCAGGCTATGCACGCCAGCTTCGCATAACCATGCAACGACCGGTTGCAGTATCATCTCCTGGAGAAAGGGCTGGCAGCGTTGCAATTCGCGTTGCAGTACAGCATGATTGAGCGTACTCGCAATCAAGGCGCGGTTTTCGTCGCTTAAAGCACTCAAGGGCGCATCCATCAGCGCACTCAACTGGGGGATGGAAAGCACAAACTGCGCCGCCTGATCAAGCGTTGCTAGATGTTCCTGCGCGATACAGGCAGCGTGGAGCGCCTCAGCCCGCTCGCGGAAAGTTGCGCCAGGCCAGGACTGTAAAAGCTCGAAGGCGTTACCACGCTGGGCGCAGTCAAAGCCGCCCGTCACATAATCCCTATCAGCGCCCGCCCGTGTTTCGACTAATGAGTTTACCAATGTGTCGGTGAGAGAAGGTAAAGCCAGCGCCGCAAAATGAGGCCCGGTCTGCATAACGGGATTGGCGGCAAACACGCCTATGGCTACGCCGCCCCAGGGAGTCGCAGCGAGATAGACCAGGGCATGCCCCTGTCCACAATGCCTGGCGGCGTTCAACAGCGTGGCAGCATCAAGCGTGGCATGCAGGAAGTCAGGGGGATCTTGCGCCACACGAATCGTTTCGACCACCACATCGAAAGCGGCACGGGCGGTCCGATAGTTGGCAGTACGCTCTAGCATGACCTGACGCTGGCCGTCCTCATCCAGACCCGGCGGAGGCGCAGCCTGCAATGCGGCCTGCGCGGCGATAAAAGCCTCACGCGCATTAATATAGCGTTCACGCCGCTCAGGATCGCTGATGTGCTCTGGAGCGGCTGCATTAAACTGGATTGCTTCAGCCAGGCCGCGCGCCCGTCCGCCCTCAATCACTAAAGCAGCCTCCTCTACGCGTCCTAATTGTGCCAGCACGAAGCCATCGCGCACAGCAGCATCGCGGCCCTCTTTGAGGATAGCATCGCGTCCAACTACGCCTGCCCCCAGAGCCACCAGTAGATCTTCAGCCTGACGAGCAGAGGCATAAGCGTCGTGAGCCGCCTGCCAGTCCTGGCGCAGCGCCTGCGTCTCGGCGCACTCAAGCTGCACCTGGCGATGCTCAGAGGGAAACGCCTCTAGCGTATAGACAGCAAGCGCCTCCTGATGTGAGACGACCGCTAAGGCGAGGTTCCCCTGCGGGTTATCGGCAGTGAGGAGTTGGTAAGCCATGCCAAGATTGCGTTGGGTCATGGCATAGTCCAGGGGGGATGCATGCAATGTCCAGATGCGTAAAGCCTCCTGATAACAGGCTATGGCTTGCTGTAGATTGGCGTGTTTCTCTCCTGAGAGACGATGCTGATAGGCTTCACCCAGGTTATTCTGCAACTTCGCATACTGATAAGGGAACTGTTCCAGCGTCCAGACGCGCAGGGCTTCTTGGTAACACTTGATGGCCTGCTCCAGATTCTCGCGTCGCGTCCCCTGCATACGCACAACGTAAACAGCGCCCAGGTTGTTATGCAGCATCGCATACTGGTAGGGAAAAGCCTCCAGAGTATGAACGCGCAACCCCTCGCGATAGCAAGCAATAGCCTGTTCCAGGTTGTCACGTCGCTCCCCCATCACTCGCTGCCAATAGGCGATACCCAGGTTATTCTGGTAGTTCGCGTATTCTGTAGGAAATGTCTGCAAGGTACACACACGCAAAGCCCGGCGATAACAGGCAATAGCTTGCTCGATGTTATCACGCTGCTCTCCGCTGATGCGCTGTGAATATGCGGCGGCCAGATTGTTCTGTATTTTCCCGTATTCCATCGGAAACGTTTCGGGAGCGAAGATAGCCGCAGCTTGCTGATAATATGCAATGGCCTGTTCCAGATTCTCACGTCGGTCGCCAGTGAGACGACGGATATAGGCAGTTCCCAGGATATGCAACGTTTTTGCATGCTCAACGGGCCAATCCTGTTCCGTATAGACGCTCAACGCTTGCTGGCAATAGCCAATAGACAGCTCGATATTCTCAGGCCGCTTGCCCTCAACGCGGAGCTGATAAACCTGCCCTAGCTCTTGCTGAGCCTGAGCATACTCATAAGAAAATTTCTCCAGAGTGAAGTACTGCAAGGCGGCGCGATAACAGGCAATAGCTCGCTCCAGGTTATCACGCTGGGCCTGCACAATGCGCTCACGATAAATATTGCCCAGTGTGATCTGCAAGCTGGCATACTGGTAGGGAGAATGCGCACGCGTGTAGACCGCTAAAGCGGTTTCACAGGCGAGAAGAGCGGCTTCCAGATGCTGGCTGCGCCCAACGCCAACATCATCCAGATAAGCCACTGCTAACTCGCGCTGAAGGGCGGCATACGTCTCTGGCGCGCAAGCAGAGGGCGGCTGAAGCTGTGCCAGGGTGTGGCGCAAAAGTGCTATCCGAGCTTCCGCCGTCTGGTAAGGCCGTCCACGACCCTGTAACTCGGCGCATTGACGCGCCACCGACTCCAGACCCGCAGATAGATCAAGCATGAATGCATTATGCACCCGCTGGTTCGATTGAGTATATTTATCAGAGCTGAAGTGCTTCATGCTACTATATTCCTCTCATATGTATGCGCAAATAGCAATAGCTCACTTTATTATAGTCTATAAGATAAACGAAAACTATTCTTAGAAATAGTAGGCAAAATTTATGCACTACATACCCCCACATACTTGTGGGTTTTCAGGAACGGAACAGCCAGGTTATGCTTTCAGCAGAAGGAGAGGCACATATGATGAACGATCACGCAATACCACAGGGCGGCTGGAATCTGTTTGCCCGCGTGTTACAGGAGATTCTGGCGGCCCACGGTGTGGGATTAGGCCATTTAGATGACCGTGCGCATATTCATCGTGAGAAGGTGCGCCGCTTGCAGCGTTCTCTCAAGATTGCCAAAAGCTTTCCCGTTTTGAACATCGATGAGATGGAAGAGGTTATTGCGGTTTTCGGGCTCAATCGCACAGAGAAGATACGCTTGCGAGCAGCTCTCCTTGCTACCTCTATCGAAGAGACCTTGATGGACCGCATCCATCCCCAGGACGCGCTCAGGGCGGCAGAGCAAATTCTGGGCATCATCGAACTCGCGCTTCAGGAACACGCCCACGAGCTGGCAGGTATTGGCGCTGTCAAAGGAGGGTCGGCATTGTCGGCAGAGGATGAGATTGATCGCAAGCTGGGTAGCGCGCTCAGCGCCATTGATCACGCGACGCTTGCCCTGCACTTGAGCCGCAACGCCGACTCCCAGACTGAACGCATTGAGCGCGCTCAGCAAGCATATACCGGCTTTACGCTGGCGCTCGACGAACTAGACAAGGCTGCTCCGGCTCTTAAAGGAGATGACGCCTGGCAGGTCTGGCACGCCGAAGCTCAAAAAGGGATGCTTGCTGCCCAGCAGCGGTTGAAGTCATTAGGCACGTAAATCTCGTTATGCTTTATCAGGATCGAAAGGAAAAATAGACAGCTATGTCACTATCCTCTATACGTCTACAACGAAAGAAAAACTCTTCAAGCAGAATGTTCGGGCTGCTGAGCGTCGGCGCGTTCCTCGTTGTTCTTTTCCTCATCAGCGCATGCGGCACCAACCCCAACCTCGGCTCCAACGGCACTGGCCTCGGTGGGGGTAGCAGTACAGGTCCCTCAACAACAACACCTGGCACTCCCACAGGAGCTACGCCGACAGCCGCGACGACAGCCACAACAACGTCAGGAACGACCTCTATCAACGTCACGATCACCTATGCCAGCGTAAAATTCACGATTGTCGATACCCAACAGGCAAGCTACTTTACCGACGATAGTAGAACCAGCGCGGATAAGCCAGGTGCGCTGCGGATCGATGTGAAAGAGGAGAACACTTCACAAAAAAATTCGTCGTACTACCTCCCCCAGGCGGTCCGCCTGCTTATGCCCGATAATACCAGCATCGATCTGCTGAACGCAAAAGACTCGTCTGCGCCTGAGGCGTCGGTGTCACGCACAAACTGGCTCGATTTTGCCGTTCCCCTCACCGTCGATGTCAAGCAGCTCACACTGCACTTTGGTACGGCTACGGAAGCGCCCATCGACGTTCTGCTCACTCCCAATAGCGACGTGAGTAAGTACCAGACGAAGGTCTCGACTCCGAACAAGCAAACGCAATATACCAATGGCAACTGGACTACCAATTGGACCATGACCGGGGCTTCATCGCAGTTGAGCTATGAGGGTAAACAGGCGGATAAAGGGGATGTCTACGTGGTCGTTTCCCTTAAAATAGACAATCCTTCCAGTAAGGATTACAACGGCTACGCTGGCAGCCTTCTGCGTCTACAAGCCGGTAGTACAGTCGCCCCTCCCGCATCCTGGACCATCCCGTTCAACGTCCCTGCGGGTACAACCAATGCGACAGGAGATGTGGCCTTCCTCGTCCCACAGGGCAATACTGATTTCACCATGACCCTGCTTGCCGATCCAGCTGCAGGGACTCACCAGACTACCATCAGCTTCCAGATCCAATAAATCACCGGAGCATGGCTATAAGATAGCCATACATACGAAAAATGCAGGCATGTTGTGCGTCATGCCTGCATACAATATTACATTCTATCTATTTTTCTACCTGATTGATCAGCAAGCATGAGAGTTTTTTCATATAACCCCTTCTCCCGTTACTGCACACACACATCTGCGTTGTTACAAACATAGAACAAATGTATAGGAGCTAAATATGATAGCTGAGATGTTGGTAGTTGGGGGAATCGTTAGTGTGCTGATTGCCATTGTCTTGATGACACAATTGGTCACGCTAAAAATGCAGCAGCAGAGCCTGGATAATATTCATGCGCAGCAGTATGCCTGGGAACGAGCGCAGGAAGTACGCCAGCAACGGGGACAGGCGATACTGGAAAGCTACACCCGTGAGGCAGAAAAGAGGCTGATCGCTCAGGTGCAACAGATATATATGCAGTGGCAGGTGTGGGCGATGGAAGACGCTGCTCGTGTGCAGGATTTGGCGCAACAATACAAGTCTGCGATAGAAAAAGCTCGCATGGCCTATGAGTTGGAGCGCATCCCCCACATTGAGGAAGCTCCACTGCCAGGGCAACAACAAAGTAATGGGATGGCCTGGCGCCCGATCAACTTGCCAGGAGCTGATCTCTCTAAATATGATCTATCTTATCGATACCTGAGACAGGCGAACCTGCGTAATGCCCGGCTCGCTAATACTAACCTGTACATGGCCGATCTCGCAGGAGCATGCCTTGCCGGAGCCGACCTCACCGGAGCTGATCTCTCTGCCGCCAATCTGGCAGGGGCCGATCTGCGCGGGGCCAACTTGACCGGAGCCAACTTCCTTGTTGCCGATATGCAACAAACGCTGCTCGCCGACGCTTATCTGCTGGCCGCGCGCAATCTCACTGTTGACCAGGTGTGCGGCGCGATCATCGATGAGCATACACAACTGGACCCGGAGGTTGATATTACCAGGCCGCGCATGCCTAGCATCGGTAAGGCAAGCGCCGATGAGCCTCATGAAACGGCGACCGTCTCTATACAAGAGCAGGCAGCGTTGCAGGAAAACTGGCAGCCAGCGAATATCGAGACGCCGCTGCCCCCGCAACCGCCTATCGAGACGCCGCTGCCCACGGAGCCCAGCACTCCGTTGCCGGGCATGGTTACGGAAATCTCACCCGCCTGCCAACCAGCGCCAGAAACGGCCTCAGTGGCTGCATTCCCATCTGGCACAGATAACTATCGGTCTGAGCAGAGGGAAGTTGGGTCGTCAGCACAACCACCAGGGCAGGCGCATATCAGAGCAAACAAGGGCTTTTCCAGGGGGAAATACCGCGACAAAAAACGAGCAAAGGCCAGTTGACAGCAAAAAAATTGCTGTCAGCCGCCGGTCTTAACTTCCGCGGAATGCCACAGCCGTTGAAATACCTGGAAAGCAGAGGTGACATTCGCGTTTTTCTATTTAAGCCATTGAAATACACTCTGAACACGGAGCAGGCTACGATAAGGATGGCTTTTTCAGGGCTAAACTCCGTCATAAAACGCTAGATTTTCAATTACTAATTTTGCTATACTACAGAACCATAATGCAAAGAAAATTTTATGACCCAGAGGATAGAAAGCATGACAAGTGAGCAACAACCACCACTGACGGGCAAAGTTGCCCTGGTCACCGGAAGCGGGCAGGGCATTGGTCGCTCAGCAGCTCAGCGCCTGGCCCGGGCAGGGGCCGATGTTATTATCAATTACCGCAGCAACGCGAACGCCGCCGCCGAAGCAAAAGCATCCATCGAGGCATTGGGCAGGCGCTGCATCGCCATCCAGGCCGATGTAAGTCAGGAGGAAGAGGTTGCACGGCTCTTTTCAGAAGCAACACAGGCACTTGGCCCCATCACGATTCTTGTCAATAACGCAGGCACCACCCGCGATAAATTGATCCTTCAAATGTCGCTGAGCGATTTTGAACATGTGATAGATAGCAACCTGCGCTCCGCGTTCCTTTGCACAAAAGCGGCCCTGCGTAGCATGATGAAAGCGCGCTGGGGCAGGATTGTCAATGTGACATCGGTCGCCGGTCTGCTCGGGCCTGCAGGACAGGCCAACTACGGCGCATCTAAAGCCGCTATTATCGCTCTTACTCTGAGCACAGCGCGCGAAATGGCTAGCCGCAACATCACAGCTAATGCGGTCGCGCCAGGGTTTATACCAACCGAACTTACTTCAGTCTTAAATGAGCAGCAGCGCCAGTTTATGCTCGAATCCACCCCGTTGGGGCGCTTCGGCAGCACCGAGGAGGTGGCGGCAGCGATTGGTTTCCTCTGCTCTCCAGAGGCAGGATATATCACCGGGCAGGTCCTCTGCGTTGATGGTGGTATGGCGATGCATGTCTAAACCATTACAAAATCCGTGAAACAAGTTAGCGGTGGACCCTCTCTAACTCTTTAGCATACTTGCAGTTAAGGAGGAGATTATCTATGGGTCTCATCGAAACAGAAGAAACCAATCTTTATACATTTGAACCATTCGCTGCTCACGCATTTTATACTGAGGTCAATCGCTCCCTTGTCAGGCAGGCACTGGCTCACCTGCCTGGCAGCAATTCTCTGACAATTGTGGATATGGCATGTGGCACGGGAGCTATCACGCGATTAATCGCAGAGGAAATGGCCTCGCAGGGACGCCTGCATCATACGCACCTCATCGGAGTCGATCCTTCCGCAGAAGCGTTACGACGCGCCCAGACCGGGATGGCCGAATTGGGATTACAGGTACGCGCCGACTTTATTCAAGGGGAAGCCAGCGACCTCCCCAATATTCTCCAGAATGCTGATGCCGCATTTTTCTGTAATGCAATTCACCTCATCCCGGATAAATTCACCGCCTTGCAACAAATGGCAAGCCTGCTCGCCCCCGGCAGGATTTTCGCCTGTAACACCGCCTTCTTCGAAGGGACATACGTGCCGGGAACCGAGCGCTTCTATCGGCTGTGGACGCGCCGCGCCGTCGGCTGGCTGAGAAAAGAGCATCCAGAGGTCCAGCTCTCACGCGAGGCGAAAGCGACGGCAATGCAATGGCTTACGACAGAAGGCTATATCGAGCTGCTGAAGAAAAGCGGCTTCGGCAAAGTTGAGGCAGAGAAAACGACGGCGCAGATCTCCCTTGATGCCTGGCGAGATATCGGCCAGTACTGGCTTTTTATTGAAGGGGCGCTACCCGGCGTACCACTGTCCCTCGGCGCAGCCGCGCTCAAGTCGGCGGTCTATCAGGCCGGAGAAGAACTGATGCTCACCCAGGTACCGCGCATCTGGCTACAGCTTGTAGCGACCAGAAGCTAACAACTGGATACCACGATGATATGCTACAATAAGCATGCAAGGCACTATTTCACCTTGCTTACGGCTCTCTCCAGGATGGATACTGTACGTATTTCACATCCAAATTAGCAGAACAGGAGAACATGCATGCAGTGGGAGGTTGCAACGACTGCCTTTCTAGCCTCCGCAGTTGAGTTTGTCGAAGCTTTTACTATCGTTCTGGTCGTTGGCGTCACTATTAACTGGCGCAGTTCGCTGATGGGCGCATTTGCTGCTGCCGCAACCCTTGCACTTATTATTGCAACTCTCGGAGTGGCACTTGTTCAATTTGTCCCCATTGATATTCTTCGCCTGACCGTCGGCGTGCTCCTGATACTTTTTGGCTTGAAATGGCTGAAAAAGGCAATTTTACGCTATAGCGGTTTTAAAGCCTTACACGATGAAGAGGCGATTTTTGAAGAGACAATGGCGGAGTTACGCGCACGCGGCGAGTCAGTCTCTCCTCAGATACATCCCTTTGGGGTGGCTCTCTCCTATAAAGCTGTCCTGCTGGAAGGTCTGGAGGTGGCCTTCATCGTAATCACATTCGGCAGTAGCGCCGCTAACAACGTCTGCACCCAGGCTTGTGGCATCAACTCTGCAGCCATAGGAGCTGCGGTCGCTGGTTTCCTGGTGATCCTTGCCGGCGCGCTGGTGCGTGCACCCCTTACCCAGGTGCCGGAAAATACGCTGAAGTTTGTTGTCGGCATTATGTTAACAACTTTTGGCACCTTCTGGGCCGGTGAAGGATTGGGGGTCACATGGCCTTTCTCTGATGCCTCATTGATCGGACTGGCAGCCCTCTACCTGCTCGCTTCCTTCGCACTGATCACCTGGCTCAAGCAGCGCAAGCAACAGCGCCTGGCATACGCACAGGCCAGCAGCCATGCAGCCGTAGCAGGGCAACAGGAGGTAAAGCCGTGAATGTAATCAAGGCCATTTATGACTTCCTGGTCGGCGATATGATTATCCTGGTCGGCGTTATCATTACCGTTATCATTCTGGCACTCATTAATAGTGTGCAAATCCTGGCCTCGCTACGGGTGGCCTCCGGCGTCCTTCTCATTATTGCTGTACTTGGCACATTAATTGCTACGCTGAATCGAGAAACAAAGGCCAGAAAGTAGCCCTGAGGAACGAAAGCTGTAGATTTTTCATAAGTAATTTCTATAGTTTTCGTTCCGCACCTCCTGATTCTTGCTCGAAATGGTTGACTTTGCTCCTAAAAGCTGATATGATGAAGCTTACGGGGCATTTTATGGCTATTTTAGCGGTGGGTGAAAGACATGCAAGAAGCACGTACTTGGCGCGAGTTGCTGGGGATGATTATTAGCGATAGCAAAGAAAAGCAACGTATCCTCGACGAGTTAAGTATAACGCCTATTACCCTGGCTCGTTGGGTCAATGGACAGTCGGACCCGCGGCCAGCTAACCTGCGGCATTTGTTGAACGTTATTCCACAACATCGCGAACAAATGCTGGATCTGTTGAAAGAAGAAAAAGAATTTGGCGAGTTTGCTCATCCTACCCAGGAAGACACATCTAAAGATATTCCAGCCGAATTTTACGCCAGGGTCTTTGTGGCACGCGCATCAACAACAGAGCATTTACGCTTCTGGTCCATTTGTCACCTTATTTTACAACAGGCCATCGGACAATTAGACCCGGAGCGTTCTGGTATGGCTATCTGGGTGGTACGCTGCATGCCGCCATCAGGACCATATCACAAGGTACGAAGCCTGCGCGAAAGCGTCGGATTGGGAACGCCACCCTGGCCCGGCAACCTGGAACAGACGGCGATGTTCTTGGGAGCGGAGTCGCTGGCAGGCAATGTCGTTACGCTATGCCGCCCGGGCATTATCCAGAACATTGATGAGGAACAGAGCCTGATGCCGGTACATCGCGTTGGCCCGGAGAAAAGCGCAGCTATCTATCCTATTCTTTACGCCGGGCGTATCGCGGGCGTGTTCCTTGTTTCCAGCGCGCAGTATCACCACTTTCTTTCGCAGGCCCGCACGACGCTTGTGCAGCACTACGCGGACCTGATCGCCCTGGCATTCGAGCCGGAAGACTTCTACGAGCCGGAGCAGATTGCGCTCAACGTTATGCCGTTCCACTCTGAGCAGAAGAAATATTTTGCGCAATTCCGCCAACTCGTTGCCGAGACGATGTTAGAGGCAGCCAAAAGAAATCAGCCAGTGAACAATATTACGGCAGACCAGATAGTGTGGCAAAAACTAGAAGAGGATTTACTGAAAATTCCTACGCTCAAAAAGGACCTGCTAGAAAACGAGAACAACCATCAATACTCCTGAACTAATCTTTGACGACTTTACTCGCCCGCTCGGCCAGCGTTGGACGCAAACCTGCATCGGCTCAGGCTCACTCTCCATTGCTGACTCGGCCCTGCGGATGACCCTTCCATCGGCCACGCAGGGAGAGTATAGCGACGCCCAGATCGATGATTATGGCACACTGGCCCGCGCCAAATTTCCCTGGCGGTCTCCCCTACGCATGGAGGTACGCGCACGCTCTTCGCTCCCCGCGGCCACCAGCGCCGATATCGCTGAGAGCAGCAACATTTTACGCGGGACGGCAGGCTTCGGCTTCTGGAACTACCCTTTTTCCCCACGCGGCGACATCCTGATGCTGCCAGAAGCTATCTGGTTCTTCTACGCCTCCCCACCATCCAACATGGCCCTGGTCCCCGGCGTTCCCGGTTGGGGATGGAAGGCTCAGGTGGTTCACAGCATGCGAGCAGGCGCATTGCTTGCCACCGTTCCCACAGCAGTAACCACCGGGTGGGCCTTGTTGACCGGCGATACGCGCTCGGCTGCCCGCTGGATACAGCGCCTCAGTGGCGCCCACGAGGCGCTGCTCACGGTCGATATGACGGCATGGCACGACTATATACTGGAGTGGCGACCACACGCAGCTACCTTTCAGGTTAACGGAGCAACTGTGCTCCGCGTCCCCAACCCTCCTACGCGACCGCTGGGCTTTGTGGCCTGGCTCGATAACCAGTTTGCCATTGCCTCACCGCGCGGCGTCCTCCGCTTCGGGACGGTAGCAAGCGGGCCACAGTGGTTCGAACTGGAGAGCGTACGCATAGAACCGCTCTAGCCCATCGGCAGCCCCCATATAACAGTGCCGATGACCTGCAAACGCATAACGCCATTCTGATGAGACTTGAGCAAGATCTTTCTCGTCTCCTGATCAAAGGCTGCCGCCTGGTCAGGTATCATGCGGTCCCTGGAGAAGCCGTTGCGCGAATGAAACGATTCGATATAATCGTCGATAGACTGCACAAAAGGAACGGGAGCGGTCATCTTTACGCCAACCTTTTGAAACAGGCCACGCCGCTCCAGTTCTTCAATCAAATCATAAGGTTCAAAATCTTTATTGGTCGAGTATTGCGGAATGATATCGCGTAGCACATCGTACCAGGGTTCCGGCAGCGTATTATCATGCGATACAATCGCCAGATATCCTCCCGGTACCAGCGATTCCTTGAAACGCGGTAACACGACGTGCCAGTCCATCCAGTGCAGGCTCTCTCCGGCTGTCACCAGCGCATAAGGCGGGTCGAGTGCAACGTCTTCGACAGCCCCATAAAGCCAGCGCAAATGCAGATGATCGCCATTGGGGAGCCGCTTGCCTGTCTCGATCATATGCTGAGAGAAGTCTACGGCGTCAAGCTGCTCGACATACTCCACAAAATGGCGCGCAAGATAGCCGGTGCCGCAGCCAACATCCAGCACACGTCGCGGCTCTGCGCTGATCAGTCCGGCCAGCACATCGAAGACTTCAGCAGGATACGGCGGGCGATACTGATATGCCTCGACGATGCTGCGATCCTTGAACTGCGCTCCGTATTCGGATGCAAGATGTTTTGGTTTTTCAAGCATCTCTATTACTGAACGCTGACAACCGTTACATCAAAAATGAGCGTCGCGTTGGCGGGGATTGTGGGAGGTTGTCCCTGAGCTCCGTAGCCTAACGCTGCAGGAATGATCAAGCGACGCGTACCACCGGCCTTCATGCCGACAAGCCCTTCCTCCCAACCTGCGATAACTTGCTTCTGCCCAATAGTCACTGGCAAAGGTTGCCCACCATGATCGTAAGAGCTGTCAAACTTCTTGCCATTGCTTTGCAGCCAACCGGTATATTGGACAGAGACATTACTTCCTGTCTGAGCTGCCGGGCCTGTTCCTTGCTTGATATCAATATACTGTAGGCCATCGGGAAGCTTCACAGGAGTGGCTGTTACCGGTGGCGGGGTAGCTGGACCAGCCGAAGGCGTGGGGGTGATTAAAGCAAGAGCTGTCGCGGTCGCATGCTGGTTCTGGGTTCTTGCCTGAGCGGTCGCATAAAGCTGATATTGCCAGATACCGAAACCTATCGCGCCCCCCAGTAACACAATCGTTACAATGCTGATGATTATTCGCTGACGCCTTTGCCGGCGGGCCTGGCGCACCAAACGCTCCTGCTGGCGCTGCCCCGGACGATTTCGCCTCTGCACAGCATCTTTTTGATCCTTATTCTGACCTTTCGCAGTCTGTGTCATTGAAGTCCCTTCTCCTCTTGGATTGTTGGCAGAATAATAGCAGGTTGAGCTTACCACTAAACGGCGATTCTGACAAGAGGGATTTTCGCCCTGCGATCCCATCGACCTGGAAGTTTGCCTGTTATTTTCCCTTGACAAGCCGGTACTCCTGTCCTATCCTAAGTTAGAACAGAACAAATAGCAGCGATTTTTTCCGGCTAGCGAGTGAAAAGGATGAAGCTGAGCATGTCACACGGACCACGCAGTATTTCAGAAGAATCCGCCGACAACGAAGAGCAGCAGAATATAGAAACCGATCTTTCGCATCTGCCAGAACTCCCTCCTGGCATCGTCATTGCCGCCCCTGGCAAAACGCCACGGCGCAGGACGCGGTGGCCCGACGCCATTGACGTGATTTTTGAGAAAGATCCAGCTTGCCGCAATATCTTCGAGGCGCTGGTCTACCAGGGGCTATGGGCGATCTTCTTTCATCGCATCGCCCACGCCCTTTACAAAGCTCATATCCCCTTCCTGCCACGCCTGATTTCGCAGATTGCTCGCTTTGTCACCAGTGGCATTGAGATTCATCCAGGGGCGCAGATCGGCAAACGCTTCTTCATTGATCACGGCGCAGGCGTGGTCATCGGCGAAACTGCGGTCATTGGCAATAATGTGATGCTCTATCACCAGGTCACGCTTGGCGCAACCGGTTGGTGGCGGCCCAGCCCTGGTCGCAGGCAGAAGCGCCACCCAACTATCGAGGACGACGTGACTATCGGCGTGGGAGCTGCTGTGCTGGGTCCAATCACGATTGGTCGGGGCAGCCGCATTGGCGCGATGACGCTGGTGCTTGAATCGGTTCCTCCCAATTCGGTGGTGGCATCCAAACCCGCGGAACTGCTGATGAAGGGCGGCCAACCACTGGAACAGCACCAGGAGCTGACGCAGGGCTGGAACGGCAAAGATCCCTGGGAGATGGACTACCAGATTTAACTCATCTTCCTCTAGTACATCCAGCAGGTCGAGATAATATCAGCTCACGCCCCCCTTGAGGGGCGTATAAGCATCAGGCCCGAAGATGTCAAGCAGCATTGTACTGAAGAGAGAAAATCATGGCCTGATGCGTCATCTCCGGCATAATTCTATATATCCACATTTATCATTTGTCATTTATAAAAGTATAGTGTATACTAAAAGAAAGACTTCGTAGTTTGTAGTAGTATCTGCTAGGGGAGCTCGGTGCAGCCGGGCTGAGAGCACCACCGCATATGTGGGATACCCTGAACACCTGATCTGGGTAATGCCAGCGAAGGGAAATGCATGGACCACTCGCTATCCATAGTGATACCTTCCTTGTATCACATTAACCGCCTCTCATCTTTCTGCACACTCGTGTTCCCTGCGTTCAATCGAGCGGAGGTCAACCATGTCTTCTGAATTGCTTTCCACCACCCCGCAGGTAAAGCAGCCTGGACTGAGCGAACGCATGCGCGCAAGCGTAGAGTCGCTCTGGCGGCGTCAATTCCATCACCCCTTCGTTGTCGCTCTGGGGGATGGTACACTGCCACAAAGCAATTTTCAGTTCTACATCTGCCAGGACGCTCTCTTCCTGGATGTCCTCTCAAAAACGTTCGCGTATGCCGCCACCCGAGCATCGGATCAGCATGAGATGGAACAGTTTAATAGGTATGCCCTGGACACCCTGCTGGTTGAAGCCGAGTTACATCGTAATTACGGCGCGCGCTTTGGACTGACGCCTGCTCAGATGGCGACCATCCCTATGGCTCCGAGCGCCTACGCCTACACGCGCCACCTGCTGGCGATTGCGACCACCGGTTCGCTGCCGGAGATCCTTACGGCGGTCCTTCCCTGCGCCTGGATTTATGCCGAAATTGGTCGTCACCTGATCGCCGCAGGCCCGCCTTCGGCGGATCATCCCTACGCCGACTGGTTAGCCACCTACGCCTCGCCAGACTTCGATGCCGTGGGGGCCTGGTTGCGCGAACGACTGGACAGGCACTGCGCCACCATTACTCCCCAGGAAGAGGCCCGCCTGCACAATATTTTTCTCATCAGCACGCGTTACGAGTGGTTGTTCTGGGAAATGGCCTGGCACCTGGAGGAGTGGCCGTCATGACAAACATCGACAACCTCTTTTCGCCAAATCAGACCAGCCAGCCACGCGCCCTGACCATCGCGGGCTCCGACTCAGGAGCAGGAGCGGGCATCCAGGCAGACCTGAAAACGTTCGCGGCCCTGGGCGTCTACGGTCTTTCGGCTCTCACAGCCCTGACAGCTCAGAATACGCTGGGCGTGAGCGCCATCATGGATGCAACACCGGAATTTGTCGAGGCACAGATAGATGCGGTTCTTGAGGATATCGGAGCAAGCGCAGCCAAAACAGGAATGCTCTCCAGCCCGGTTATTATCAGAGCGGTTGCCGGTCGTGCGCGCAAGTGGCAACTCCGTCTGGTGGTGGACCCGGTCATGACAGCAAAGGGCGGCGATCTCCTGCTCCAGCCTGAAGCGGTCGCTACCCTGCGCAGCGAATTATTACCCCTTGCCGAGGTGGTAACGCCGAACTTGCCCGAAGCTGAAGTGCTGCTGGGCCGCCGCATCGAGACGCTTGACGAGATGCGCGACGCCGCCAGCGCGCTCTATGAGATGGGGCCACGGCATGTTGTGATCAAAGGAGGGCATCGCGCGACCGAACCGGTCGATATTTATTTCGATGGCAAAGATTTCAGCGAACTGCGCGCTGAGCGCATTCAGACGATGCACACTCATGGCACCGGTTGCACTTTTTCCGCCGCCATCGCGGCCTTTCTGGCACGCGGCCTCTCCGTCGAGGAGGCCGTCGCCGGAGCCAAACGTTATATCACGGGAGCTATCCGCCACGCTCCGGGCCTGGGGCATGGGCATGGTCCCGTTGGACATTTCTGGCAATGGCAGCAGGAACAATCCGCCAGACTGGCGCGCAAGCAGCTCATCCCACGCCTTGCCTTGCACGTTCTCACCGACCGCGAACTATCCGGCGGGCGCGACCTGCTAGCGGTGGCGAGCGCGGCTATTGACGGCGGGGCAACGGTCATTCAACTACGCGATAAGCAGGCCAGCACGCGCTCCCTGATAGAGCAAGGGCTACTGCTGCGCAAATTGACGCGCGAACGCGACGCGCTTTTTATCGTCAATGATCGCGTCGATGTCGCCCTGGCGGTGGACGCCGATGGCGTTCATATCGGTCAGGATGATGATATGCCGATTCACCTGGCCCGACAACTGTTAGGGCCAGGACGTTTGCTTGGTATCTCTGCGGGCAATCCCACGGAAGTTGCCACCGCGCTGGCAGCAGATCCAGATTACCTCAGTATTGGCCCCATCTATCCAACTCAGGCTAAAGCGGACGCAGGCTCCGCCATAGGTCTGCGTCTGCTGGCCGAGGTAGCAGCTAGCACTCAGGTGCCGGTGATTGGCATTGGCGGCATTACAGCGGAAAATGCGGCGGCAGTTATACGCACGGGCGCCGTGGGGGTAGCTGTCATTACGGCGGTTGTGGCAGCAGCAGATATCAGCGCCGCCGCCCGCGAACTGGCTGAAGCTGTACGCGGGCCATTCCTTGCAGACAGCCGAAGCGAAAGCTAGGCGCTTTCGCTCCGAGGACCTGGGCGAAGCCAGCCGCAAGAGCGGAGTTGGCAGTCTGAATAGCAGGTCGGAACGGGATGGTAGCGTCGCGGTAGAAAACTGAGAAAGGTTTAAGAGATGAACGATACGCTCAAAATCGGGACTCGCGAGTTCCATTCGCGCCTGATGCTGGGTACGGGGAAATATGATAACTTTGAAGTGATGCGGGCTAGCTTGCAGGCTAGCGGAGCAGAGATTATTACAGTAGCGTTAGGGAGGTTGGACCTTGCCAACTCCCACCAGCCAGGCTTGCTCGACTATATCGATCCTGCACGCTATACGATCTTACCCAACACTGCTGGCTGCAAAACGGCTGAGGATGCGCTGCGCGTGGCTCGGCTGGCAGCAGCGCTGGGGCTGCCGCGCTGGGTCAAGCTGGAGGTCATTCCCGATCCGCGCTACCTGCTGCCCGACCCTATTGCAACATTGCGGGCAACAGAGGCGCTGGTGAGAGAAGGTTTTGACGTTCTGCCTTACATCAATGCTGATCCTGTGCTGGCTCAGCGTCTCCAGGATGTTGGTGCAGCTACTGTCATGCCTCTGGGCTCGCCGATTGGCTCCGGTCAGGGGCTGCTCAACCTGCCCCAGATTCAGATTATCATCGAGCAGGCGCGGGTTCCGGTGGTCGTTGACGCCGGCATCGGTGCGCCATCGGATGCAGCGCTGGCAATGGAACTGGGGGCCGATGCCTGCCTGGTCAATACCGCAGTGGCCCGCGCCAGAGAGCCTGAGCGCATGGCTCACGCGATGAAACTGGGCGTAGAGGCCGGGCGAGCCGCGTTCCTGGCCGGTCGCATTCCGCGCCAGACGTACGCCAGCGCCAGCAGCCCGCAAACGGGGCTGGTCAGCACGGGAGACTAAACCTGTGGACAAGCCCAGGCTGGCGCTCCCCCTGCTGGCCCTCGTCACCGATCCGGCTGTACCCGATCTGGTGGCGCGCATAGAAGCGGCTCTTGCTGCCGGGGTAAACATGGTACAACTGCGCGGGCATCGCCTTGCCGCGCGCGAGTTGTACACGCTGGCCCTGTCTATACAGCCACTCTGCTGGCGTTATCAGGCCACATTCATCGTCAATGATCGTCTAGACGTCGGGCAGGCGGTAGGGGCCGACGGACTACAACTTGGCTCACGCAGCCTCCCGTTGTCAGTGGCGCGACAGCTTGTGGGGGAGCGCTACTTGCTCGGAGCCTCGGTGCATAGCCGCACTAAAGCGCAACATGCGCTAAAAAACGGGGCCGATTTCCTGCTGGTCGGGACAATTTACCCCTCGCGCAGCCATCCTGATGAACCAGGTCGCGGCCCGCATCTGGTGCGCGCAATCAAGCAGGCGCTACCCAGCGTTCCCATTATCGCCATAGGAGGCATCACCGCCGCCAATGCGGCCCAGGCCATAGAGGCCGGGGCCGATGGGATCGCCGTTATTTCGGCCATTTTGGCAGCGCCCGACGTTGAGCGGGCCACAAAAGCATTATACGCGGCCATCCTGGCCGGACAGGCGGCCAGACAAGCGAAGGATTCCTAAAATGAATGACATGCATACCTCCAATCAAAATACGATTACCATCATAGCGAACGGCCAGCCACATTCGCTAAAGGACGGTAGCAGCATCACAGACCTCTTGCGTACGCTGGATATCAGTCCCACGCATGTCGTCGCGCAGATGAACGGTGAGATTGTCTATCGTGAAGCATTCGCAACGACCGTTCTTCACGAGGGAGATCGGCTGGATCTCGTCACGCTGGTCGGAGGCGGGTAAAGACCCGATAGCGACACTTTCATCACCTGCCGTCCGTAAATATGACAGAGATGATCGTCCATGCGCGACAATTCGCTTGTAAAGCGGATTGCTCCCGTTTGCACTCACACCGCCTCTCGACGCTTTCGGTTTGCCTTGTTATAATGCTCAAAGAGGCTAGTTAGTGAGGCCGCTACTTTTTGATTTCGGGGGATTTCATTGTCATTCATAACACACGGCAACTTGCTTATCGGACAGTCGGGCGGCGCGACCGCCGTTATCAATGCAAGTCTTGTTGGCGCAGTTAAGGCAGCTCTGGCCGATAGCCGCATCGATGGCATTTATGGGATGCGCTACGGCATCGAAGGCTTGCTCAAGGAAGACCTGGTGGACCTGCGCCGGCAGCCCACCGCAATATGGTCACAACTGCTGCATACTCCTTCGGCTGCCCTCGGCTCCTGCCGCTATAAATTGCAGGAGGACGATCCTGAACGCATTCTCGCCATCCTGCAACGCTACAACATCCGTTATATGCTCTATATCGGTGGCAATGATTCGGCGGATACCGCCCATCGCCTGGCGCAAGCTGCACAACCGAGCAGCTACGAATTCCATATTATCAGCGTTCCCAAAACCATTGACAACGACCTGCCCTTTACCGATCATTGCCCGGGATACGGGAGCGCCGCCCGTTTTATCGCCCAGGCCACAATTGACTCAACGATGAACACGCTCTCCATCCCCTGGCACTATCCCGTCAAAGTCATTGAGACAATGGGGCGCGACGCCGGCTGGCTGGCAGCTTCCTCAGCCCTGGGCAAACGCGCCGATGCAGATCCCCCACATATCATCCTCGTGCCGGAACAAAAATTCGTCCCGGAGCGGTTTTTACAGCAGGTCGAGGAGGTTTACCGGCGTCTCGGATACGTCATTGTTGTGACTGCTGAAACGGTGCGCGATGTCAACGGGCAGGCGCTGGGCGCTATCGGACAGGTGGGGCTGGATGCCTTCCAGCATCCACTACTCAGTGGGGCCGCGCAACACCTGGTAGACCTGGTCATGCAGCAACTAAAAATACGCGCTCGCTTTGATAAACCGGGAGACCTGCAACGCATGGCCTCAACCAGCGCTTCGCCTGTTGATCGCGACGAAGCCTATCTCGTCGGAGAGCAGGGAGTACTGGCACTACTCCAGGGTGAAAGTGATAAAATGGTAACTCTGGTGCGCCACGATCAGCCCCATTATCACTGCACCACCGGCCTGGTCGATCTGGCCGAGGTAGCCAATGTCCAGCGCCTGCTGCCCGCAGAATACCTGGATGAGAGCAAAACAATGGTCACGCAGGCATTTCATGACTATGCTTTGCCGCTGATCGGCGGTCCATTACAAAGCTATACGCCACTAGAAATGATCAAGGTTCAACCATGACAAAGTTAAAACGGGCCATCCTGGTCGTGCTGGATGGCGTTGGTGCCGGCGCCAATTCCGATGCCCCGGCATACGGCGATGAAGGCGCCAGCTCGCTTGAACATTGCGCCCAGGCCATTGGCGGCCTTGAGCTGCCCCACCTGGGCACCATTGGTCTGGGCAACGTCACCCCGATCCTGGGCACGCCTCCGCAGGCGGATGCCAGGGGAGCATATGGATGTATGAACGCCGCAAGCGCCGGGAAGGATAGCGTCGCGGGACATTGGGAGATTACCGGCGTGCTGCTGTCAAACCCGCTGCCAACTTATCCACATGGCTTCCCCGCCGACCTCGTTGCGACGTTTGAGCGTGCGATTGGGCGGAAGACGATTGGCAATAAAGCGGCCTCCGGCACAGAGATTATCAAGGAGTTGGGCGAAGAACATATGCGCACCGGCTTCCCCATTATCTACACATCCGTCGATAGCGTCTTCCAGATCGCGGCCCACCAGGAAATTATTCCTCTGGAGGATCTCTATCATATGTGCGAGATCGCCCGCGGCCTGCTCATAGGCGATCATGCGGTGGGACGCGTCATCGCTCGCCCATTCATAGGCACACCAGGCGCATTTACACGCACAGAGCACCGGCGCGACTTCTCACTGGCGCCTCTCGGCACCACCCTGCTCGACCTGTTAAAAAATGCCGGGAAAGAGGTCATCGGGATCGGCAAAATCGAGGATCTCTTCGCGGGCCGTGGGTTGACGCAGCGCGACCACACCGAAACGAATCGCGAAGGCATGGCCGCCACGTTGCGCTGGCTTGAGCGAGACTTTGATGGTTTGTTATTCGTGAATCTGGTAGAATTCGATATGCTATGGGGCCACCGCCGCGATAGTCAGGGCTATGCTCAGGCGTTACGGGACGTGGATCACTGGTTTGGGCTGGTTCAGCAGAGGATGCAGGCGGAGGATGCTATTTTCTTCACTGCCGATCACGGCGTTGACCCCACATATCGCGGTACCGATCATACCCGCGAGCGCGTACCATTACTGGCTTATGGCAAGCCCATCCGACCGGCAGTTAATCTTGGCATACGCAACACCTTTGCCGATCTTGGTCAAACGTTAGCCGAGGCGTTTAGCGTTGGCCCGCTGGCAGCAGGAACAAGTTTCGCACATGAAGTGGGGATTCGATGACAGAAACACAGCGCAGCAATAAAATAGAGCAAAAACTGCTTTTGCATGGCGAACGAGTCTATCTACGTCCGCCCATATCCAATGATGCCTCCAGGGTTTTTAACTGGGAACGCGATGATGAGGTCTGGCGCTACGATCCCCATCGCCCTTACTCACAGACGCTTGCCGAGTTCCTCCCAACGTTTGAGCGCAACTATGTGCGCGGCAATGGGCGACAATTCTGGTTCATCATTGAGGACGAGCAGCACATTCCCATCGGCACGATCACCTATTTCAATATCGACTATCGCCTGGGCCATGTAGAGGTGGGGCTGGGGCTAGGAGAGAAAACGCGCTGGGGCAAAGGCTATGGACCCGACGCAATCCGCACGCTGGTGCGCTACCTCTTCACATTCCCCGGCATCATGCGCGTCTATGCTGAGACGGCGCTGGCTAATCACCCGGCTCGCAGCGCCTTCATCAAAGCACATTTCAGCGAGGTCGGACAGATCTACGATCCACGCAGCACCGGAGAACCGTGGATTCTGCTGGAACGGTGGAAGTCAGATATTGTGTAGTGGTGATCGTTTTAAAAAGGCACCTGCTTGCGGCACCGACGGCTCAGGATAATGCTAAAGCTTCCAGGGCCGGAGCAGGGTCGCTGAAATTCTCAAAAAGATAATCAGGGTGATACTCCCCTAATTCCTCCATGCTATAATTGCCCGTAGCTACCGCCATGATTCTCGTTCCCGCGGCACGGGCGCAGCCGATATCGCGCGGTGTATCACCCACAAGAACTGTCAAAGAGGCGTCAATCTCTCTTTGGAGAAGTTTTTCTGCCCTTGAAATGGCTATCCTGGGAAGCAAATTACGGTCTTCCGCATCGCTGCCAAAGGCACCAACCGAAAAAATATTCTTCCACAGCCCGGCCTGGCTTAACTTGGCTTCGACGATACCCTCCAGGTTTCCCGTCAACAAGCCCAGCATTACGTGCTTTTTTCTTTGCAATATTCGTAGCAATTCAGGTATACCAACACACGTATGGAGATCGAATTGAGAAATAGACTCACATACTATTTTCACATATAATTGGCAAGCCTGGGGTAGTTTCTCATTTATTTCGTCGTCACTGATGCCGTTGAGCAGCATGAGCTCTCTCATTATCTGTGGATCAGTCTTTCCGCTCATCGAATATTGATCAATAGGTCCATCCCCACCGAAAACTTCTTTAAGAGCTATACTCATACCGTATCTTGTGACTTTGTGGCTCTGTAGAAGGGTGCCGTCTATATCAAATAATATGAGCTCTACCGACTTAGACATCATGTATTGCTCCTTCTGACTGAAGTCGTTAGCTAACGCGATATGCAAACGTATACCGCATGCTCACCGCTACACGGTTCGCCAGGATGGGGATGCGATGGAGACCCAGACGTGCCTGCCTGGGTCTCCATCGCATCCCCATCTCCCCTCATTGCTAAGCTGTCAGCCATTCTTTGCTCACCCCTGGGAATCGGTCAAGCTGCTCACGGAACTGCTGAATGATCTCTTCCAGTCGCTCCTGGGACTTTGCCTCGAACCGCATTACGAGCGTGGGCAAGTTAGAGGAAGCTCTAACGAGTCCCCAGCTCCCATCAGGAAAGGAGACTCTGGCGCCGTTAATGTCTATGACATTATCGCCTTGCGATCTAAAGTGCTGAGTCAGCTCATCGACGATCTGATACTTATATGTATCAGCTCTTTGCCCATTCGTATCGTGGACCTCGGCACTATACGTTGGTGTTGAGACATAGTAAGGGGTCTCTGCGATAATCTTGCTCAGGGGCCTGTCCTGCTTTGAGAGATACTCAAGAAGTTTGAGGGCAACAAAAGCAGCATCGTCAAAGCCATAGTAGCCCTCAGCATAAAAAACATGCCCGCTCATCTCCCCTGCCAGGGCGCCTTGCTCCTCTCGCAACTTTGACTTGATGTATGAATGCCCCGTCTTCCACATGATAGGTTTCCCGCCGTGCGCCAGAATATCTTCTGGCAAAGCGTTCGAGGTCTTGACATCGAACACAATTTTTGCGCCCGGGCGTTGTGCCAATATCTGCCTTGACAGGAGGATCATGTATCGGTCGGGCCAGATAATTTCGCCCTTTTCGTCGGTGATACCGAGTCTATCGCCGTCAGCGTCGATAGCGATTCCTATCTGGGCATGGCTTTTTTGTACGATGCGACCAGTATCCTCCATCATTTCCACTTCCGCCGGGTTGGGAGTGTAGTGGGGATAGCTCGGATCAAGTTCGGTTAAGTGCTCGACAACAGTGCAGCCAGCCCGCCGCAGTATGGTAGGAGCAAAGGCACCCGCAGTGCCATTGCCCGTGTTCACAACAACGGTGAGAGGCCTGGACATGTGGACCCTACTGACTAAGTCATCACAGTAGGCATCAAAAATGTTCCTTGTTTCAAAGGAGCCATTTCCCTGGTCAAAATCATCGTCAACAATCAAACGATAAATCCACTGTAAGTCATCCCTTAAAAGGGTCGAGGCGTAGCCGTCGGCCAGCTTCACACCGTTCCAACCCACGGGGTTGTGGCTTGCCGTAACCATGACCCCACCCCGCGTATCTAGTTTCTCTTGCCTATTGAAGAAAAGCTGAGCCCAATACATCATGGGCGTTGTCACGAGGCCAATATCGATGACATGAATGCCACAACTGATCAATCCGTCACGTATCGCTGCGTGCATCTCTTCCGACGTTCGACGGTTATCGTGACCGAGAACGGTCATCTTAATACCTTTTCTTCTCAGGAAGGTCCCGTAACCTTTCCCGATGAGTAATGCCGACCCTGAGTTCAATTCTTGTTCATTCTCACGTCCGCGCAGATCATACTCGCGGAACATCGTGTGTTCGATCTGTGACATATTTGATCTCCCGTTTTATTCTAAAATAGTAGCATGATGCTACCCGTGCGTATCTCAGGCAGTAACCGGGTCAATCACTTTCATTGTATTAGTAAGTGATACAGCTCCCAATGAAATCAAGCACGACTAGAGAGGTAACAAACAAATACTGCCGTCAAGTGGTTTGGCGAACAGATGGACTCTCTGGCTGTTGTACCTGATGAACTGACGTATGCCTTCTATTGCTCTGACCTTCCCCATTGTACCATAGATCCTGAAGCCAGGATAGAAGCGCAATGAGCAGAAAAATGAAGGCATTTCCCCCATAAATAGAAGCCACGAGGAAGATGTTATTGCACTAACTTTTTTTGCATCTGCGCAAGCGTGGCCGCTCCTATGGTCCCAGCCTGTCTACCTAGATATCCTTTTACGATCCTGAGTCGCTTCTTTTGTACGCCCATTGTATAGGTATCTTTCGCTTGCAACACTGATGGCATGATCAATTGGCTCACAGCCATAACTCCACCACCGAGCGTAACAACTTCCATGTTCAGTAAGTTAGCTAAAGTAGCGATTCCTACGCCGATCCATGTGCCCGCCTCTTTATAGACCCGAGAGGCAAGCTCATCTCCGTTGATTGCCGCTTGAGCAATGTCCTCGCCAGAGAGAGACCCTTTTTGGATCAGCTTCTCTTTTAAAGCTGTTCTCTCGCCCGACTCTATTTTCCTCATAGTCGCTTTGACGATAGCTCCGCCAGAACCTAGCTGTTCCAGGCAACCTCTTCCTCCGCAGGGACAGGCCGGACCGTCAACGTCCAATATCATATGTCCTATCTCTCCGGCGACCCCGTCAACCCCCGTTAACAAACGGCCATTGAGAATAATAGCGCCTCCTACACCGGTACCGATAAAGACTGCAACACAGCTTTTGCTCCCTCTACCAGCTCCAAACCTCCATTCTCCATAGCCGGCTGCATTAGCGTCGTTGTTGACAACGACAGGAAGAGTTGCCATCGAAGCTAGCTCTTGTTCAAAATTGATGCCTTCCATCTCAGTCATTGATGCCGAACTGACGAGAATGCGCGTTTCTGGATCGACTACCCCTGCTAATCCTACTCCGATGTGGGAGATCGCCAAATCTCGCTCGGAAGCTACCTTCAAAAGATAACGAATTGTTCTATCAACCTGGGCAATTGTTTTGCTATCTCTTTTTTCATCAATAAAGGGGCCAATGACCTCACCATTGGAGTTCACAAGTGCTGCTCGCAGACTTGTCCCTCCGATGTCGAGCCCTAAGCCGATTTCCGTGGTTGAAAATGCACCCATGATGTGTGGCTCCTTTGCCTGCTATAAATCGTGGTAGGTTCCAAGACCCAACGCGAGCCTTCCAATTAATTCCTTACAGAAGTCGTCGTTCGGACCCATCAACGAGGCAGCTAGAGCATCCCGCAAATATCTTTCCAGCGGCATGAGCCCTTTTATATACGAACTTCCTCCACTCGTCATCATTGCTTCATGGGCAACAGCAAAAGCAGCTTCCGCTGTTGCCACTTTTACCGCGGTCATCTTTATTGCCAGGTCGTGAAAGCTCTCCTTATTCTCCATAGAACGGGCAAAATCATTCACCAGGCTTTCTGCCTGCAAGAGCCTGATTGCCATACTGCCAATATGTCTTTGGGCGGCAGGATAATTGCTCAAATTTTTACCATGTACGGTTGCATCCCTGGAATATCTCCTGGTTCTGACCCTTTCAACCGCTTTCTCGTATGCTGCTCTGGCAATGCCGATGTAAACAGATGCTACGCCCAGATGATATATCGGCTGATTAGCCTCGTTATACAGGCGAAGTCCATCACCTGAACCGCCGAAGAGCAGGCAGTCAGGATCAACAATGCAATCGAAGTCTATAGTGCCACTCATATTGCCAACAAGGCCGACGCCGTTCCACTCGCCGGGGCGTATTCCCGCTGTATCGGCTGTGACAATGAATAGAGCATGCTCTTTGTGATTACCAGAGTCCGGGGCGACAGTGGATACAGTGTAGAGATCGGCAAAGCCCGCTGATGTACAGAAGCTTTTCTTAGCGCGAATATGATACTGTCCGCTGTCAAGCCTTTCCGCAGTGCTTATGAGCGACCACCATTGCGAACCCGATCCTGGTTCGCTAATCGCTTCGGTTGCTAGCCATTTCCCATCAACGACGGGCTGTAAATATTTCTCCCTTTGGTGCTCATTGCAATAAAATATCAGAGAGTTGACAGTTGTCAGGTGCATCACATAAACCATAGCTGTCGAAGCGCATGCTTTGGCGATCATAGCAATTGCTCTGGAGACGTCTGTTGGTTTCGCATCCCAACCTCCGTAAACAGTGGGAATAGTAAGTTTGAAGAAGCCAGCCTCTGCAAGTGCTTTTACCCCCTCTTTTGGAAAGAGTTTATGCTGATCCACCATAGAGGCGCCAGGTTCTATCACCTCATCGATAAGCCTTTGAAGAACTGTGAAATCTAATTGTGTATTAGGCGTGGCTTGCATGTATCCCTCCTGCGCATATGATCGCTTCATCCCGAGAACCAAAGTGACCAAATGCTAAACTTAATCGGATGAGGCTGAGCATAGACTGATTGACATGTGTGCTAATGTTGGTGTCTGCCGCGTCAGGCACAGTCACCCTCGCTCCTCGATTGCCCCCAGGGCCCTGAGCGTGGCTTTCTGAGCCATCGTTAGCCCGGTCACTTCCAGGATGTTCATACGTTCGTATGGTCTGTCGCTTCTCAATGTTTGCAAGGGCTCACCCGTGTGTACATCCCAGAGTTTGATCGTTCCATCATTGCTGCAACTGGCAAGGATGCCGCTATCAGGATGGTATGCAACGGAGTTTGCTCTATCACTATGCTCAAGTAACGTTTTAAGACACTCGCCGCTGCTCACATCCCATAGGCGCACTGTAAAATCCTCGCCCCCACTGGCCACAGTCCTCCCATCGGGGCTGTATGCTACACTCCTGATCCAATTGGTATGCCCTTGCAGAACTCTGAGGCATTCTCCGCTGCTCACATCCCACAAACGCAACGTATTATCTTCACTCCCGCTCACGATAGTACTGCCATCAGGGCTAAAGGCAGCATCTCTCACCCTCTTCGTGTGCCCGCGCAGGATCTTGAGGCACTCTCCACTGCTAGTATCCCACAAACGCAATGTATAGTCTTCGTTACCACTGGCTACAATCTTCCCATCGGGACTGTATGCTACGCACCTGACCCAGGTATTTAGATGTTGCAACGTCTTAAGATATTCGCCGCTACTGACATCCCATAGTCGCACAGTACAGTCTTGACTTCCAGTAGCAAGCATTTTGCCATCAGGGCTAAAGGCAATAGACCGAACTCTGCTGGTGTGCCCGCGCAGCGTTTTGAGGCACTGACCGCTATTAACGTCCCATAGACGCACCGTTTGATCCTCGTTGCCACTGGCGAGGATTTTGCCATCGGGCGGACTGAAAGCTACCGCATAGACCCTGCTGGTATATTCTTGCAAAGTCTTTATGCTCAAGCCACTGCCGATATCCCACAAGTGTATCGTTTGATCTTCGCTGCTACTTGCCAGTAGTGTGCCTTTGGGATTGAAAGCGACACACCTTACCCAGTCCGTGTATCCTTGTAGCATCTTGAGGCACTCTCCGCTACTGACATCCCATAAGCGCAATGTATAGTCTTCGCTTCCACTGGCAAGAACTTTGCCATCGGGGCGGAAAACAATAGACCTGACCCAGCCAGTGTGTTCTTTTAAGGTCTTGAGGCACTCTCCGCTATTGACATCCCATAAGCGAACGCTTTGGTCTTCGCTACCGCTCGCCGCAATTTGCCCATCAGGACTGAAAGCTACTGAGTAGATTCTCCTGGTATGTCCTTGTAGCGTCTTTTGATATTGACCGATGTTCACATCCCACAAGTACGCGTTGCAATCTTCACTCCCACTGATCAGTGTCTTCCCATCGGGGCTAAAAGCCACCGATCTAACCAGATCAGTATGTCCTTGCAGCGTTTTGAGGCACTCCCCGCTGCTCACATCCCATAGTCGCACAGTCCTGTCCTCACTCCCGCTGGCCAGAATCGTCCCATCGGGGCTAAAGGCCACTGACCAAACACGGTCAGTATGTCCTTGCAAGGTTTTGAGGCACTCCCCGCTGCTCACATCCCACAATTGCACAGCCCTGTCCTCGCCTGTACTAGCAATAATCTTTCCGTCGGAATTGAAAGCGACTGAGTAGACCCAACCTATATGTTCTCGAAGAGCTTTGAGACACTGACCGATGTTGACATCCCATAGTCGCACAGTATAATCTTCACCGCCGCTGACAATGAGACCCCCATCGGGGCTGAAGGCTACTGACCTGAGCCAATCCTTGTGCCCTTGAAAGGTACGCCAGGGTGTCCCACTATCAGCCTGCCAGAGACGAATCTCCCCATTGGCAACGCCTGCCGCCAGCAGTTCACCATTCGGGCTAAAAGCAACTGAGAGAATACTACCAAAGGTGTCGATAAATACAGATTTCGCTAGTTCTGCATGGGCAAAGTTAACCTCAGGAAGAGAGACGTCTTGCAGATACGCTTGCCAAACGACAAGATGAGAAAAATCATAACCACGAAGATTACATCTTAGCTGAATCAGGAGATTGAGCAGATTCCCAGCGGCATATCCTGGTACGTGTGGGCGAGTTTTGCGCAACAGAGAAAGTATATTCTTCAGCTTCCTCTCAGTCCCTTCTTTCCCGGCACTAGTGATCAGGCGATCAGCAAGAGGTTTGAGTATTAAACTAACCTGGCTATTCCTCACGTAGTCTTTCGTCTGGGCTTTAATCAAAGCGTGTCTGTCTAACAAACTCATGACTTCCGCATTGATTTCTTCAAATCCGCCCTCGATGAACCTGTTTGTCACATACTCCATGATTACCGGCTGCATGGTGAAATGGGCCACACCGGTAACTTCGACCATAGACCTTCGCCGCAGAGATTTCAGATCCTCCAACAGTACTGCTTTGGAGCCAGGGTGCATAATTTCTCCCCATAAGTCGTCGAGTGAAATAGCCTCGCGCTCTATGGCTAGCCAGTACATAATTTCTTGTTCCCTGTCTGAAAGACGGTTGAATTGTTGATCTAGGAGCTGCTGTATATCGCCGACGACAGCTTCTTCTTCCTCAAGGAATCCAGCAATATTACCACCGAACAGTTCTCGGATGGGTTCAGAGACCAGTTTCAAGGCGAGTGGATTGCCTGAGTACAGGGTGATCAACGTCCCCTCCATAGCTTCTGAGCCAAACAGACCTTCATCTTTTAAAATCTCCTGCCCCTCTGCTCTTTGCAATCCCAGGAGTTGCAATGAACGCACCAGAGATGCTGTGCCCTCCAGATGTGCAATCTCTTTCGGCTTCTCGCGGCTAGTCAGTACGAGGCAACTCTGATGATGGGTTTTTCCAACTAATTCTATCAGCCTACCGTATCCTTCGTATCCTTCCCGGTACTCACCGGCACGGTGTCCACTTAGCAGAATGGACTCAAGATTATCTAATAATAAAAGACAACGGTGTTCGCGCAGATAAGCGACTAGCAATGCTATCTGATTATCTACCCCCTCGGGCAGGTCAATTCGCTTTTGACCGGATAGAGATTGGACCCAGTTTTTCAGTACACTCTCCAGGGGCGGAGCATTTTGGAGAGAACGCCAGAGGAAGTATTCAAATCCACCCTTTAGTTGCTCTGAAACCTTTGCTATGAGGGTAGTCTTGCCGATACCTCCAATCCCCACTACCGCAATCACTCGGCAACGATCCCCCATAATCCATTGCTGCAACCTGGTCATTTCTCCCGCACGTCCATAAAACCTATCGGCCCGTGGAACTTCCATGAAGTCTGTCCATCCAGCCTCGTGAGATGATGGTTGGGAAGGGCCTGTCGGCTGTAGCGATTCGGGTATGGAGCCAGGAACTGTAGGTAGGGAATGATCATCAGAAGATTTGGGGTGATACCATTGAAAATAAGCTAGAATAATTGCAGGGATACCCCCCAGAATACCAAGAACGGTTGCAATTACAGTTAGTGTGACGAGTCCCTGGGTTATTCCCTGAGTTACCAATATCCATATAATGATAACGACCAAAGTGATTTCTATAACGATGCCCAAGGTGGCAACGATCTTGAAGCTCAAGGATGGCCTTTTGTCCGAATTGTGCCTGTGCTTCTCAGATTTACCTGACAGTTGCTGAGACCTCATAAATATCCTCCATCTCCTTTACTACAAGTCCTCCATTTAACATATGACCATCTTGAGTGTCTTCACGAATCGCTGCGACGAGCGCTCACACAACGCTCTCGGCAGAAGGAGAGCGCCAACTAAATGCCGACATCGGTATTTAGTTGCGCTCCCCCCGTCTGGGGCAAAAAGCCTATCGTCAACGTTCTCATGCCAGCAGGAGCTGCAAACACGACGCGGCCAGAGACGCCCCTGGCGCCATTTTTGAAGGTAGCTGGCAGCGTGTTATCAATGGGTGGTTGACTGTAACCGTTGACGACCAGTCGCATATAATCGAAGCCAAAACCAGGAGTCACATCCTGACCGCTCCCGTTATCCACCTGGAAATTGAGCACATAGAACTGCTGCCCCGTCTTGCATTGCACCCCTTGATATGCATAACGCACCTCGACGCTGCGGAGATGATAGATCAGGGGGTGACCGTAATAGTAATAATAGATGGTGGCATTCGGATGTGATACTTTATTGGCATAACGACCGGGATCAAAAGCGCCTTTAAAAGGGATCGTCACCAGTGCCTCATTAGTAACGGTCGAACCGAGCTGAAGCGCCAGCGTATCGAGATTCAGCCCCTTTGGCACCGCAAAATCGATCCACCCTGTTTCGCTCTTGCCCGGCTGCGGGCCATCAGAGAGATACACATTAGAGGGCAAAATCGACTTTTGCGCAGGTATCAGCAGATAAGCAATATTATAATACAATACCCTCGCCTGTTCGCCGCTATGATTCGCGACCCGCATATTGAGGCGCAGAGTCGCAGGCCCCAGGTGAATATTATCATCAGGAAAAACAGGAGCATATTGCGCGCTGATTACCGTCATATCTAGCCCGGCATACAGAGCGGTGCGCTGCACATCCAGCGTTGTTACGGGCAGTGGCGTCGGCGACTGATTGATACCAAGCTGAATATTCTGAATCCAGTAACCAGCAACGGAACTGACAACGACAAGGATGACTACACCAACAATAATGATAGTACTCAGCAGTATCCATAGAGATGGAATAATCATACGTCTACGAGGTGCAGGCGACTCGGGCTCCGCTGGCTCCAGGGCTTTTTCTTGTGATTCCATAAGATCGGTCGCTGAGGAGGTCAATGCTTTTTCTTCATCCATAAAGGTCCCCTTGAAAATAAGTTTAGCTATGTATATATTTCTCTCTATTGTAGCAAGAGTTCAGGTAATTGCAAAGCCACCCCACCCACCAAAAACTTCTCCACCCCAGATAAGTTGAAACCCCAGCCCTATTTGTTGAGCCAGGATTTCACGATAGAACACATAGGTAGCGCAAAATGTGCTAAGTGCTAGAAAGCTACATTAGCCATAAAACTTAGGGACGTTGGCATTATAGAATGAGGCTTCAAGGTACTCCAGCAACAGAGCAAAGTTTAGAATATCAGTATCATTGCGCAATGGTTTTGTGGGATCAGGTCCTCCATTAAGACTGGCAATAAACGGCATCACATCTTTGACGATTTGTGCCTTCGGATGCCCCGAACTGTTTCGACATACGTTCTCTCCTCCACGTTTCCAGACGTGAGAGCTATGCTATTTCACACGCTTTTCTCCCTACACTTTCCACTTCGACAGGTGAATAATCTCACCCTCAGCTATCACGTCTGGCAGAGGAAGATCGATGACATAAATAATCAGCTAATAGATTGTCACTGTATCTATTTTTAGTAAATATATTACCATATTTACTTTACCTTTACGCGCAGCAATCCTGGAACCAGTGCGGCGACCGCCAGCGTGGCAACAATGCAGGCAATGCCGCCACTGACAACGGAGAACTGGGGCGTGCTGAAACCCGCGACCATGCCCGATTCAAACTGGCCCAGCATGGGACCGCCGATGACAAACATGGCGTTTACCGCGCTGATACGGCCCCGGAACTCGTCGGGCGTAGTGACCTGCACCACAACGCCGCGCAAAATCATGCTCACCATATCAGCAGCGCCCGCTCCCGCAAGGAAGAGGGATGAGAGCCAGAGTGGTCCGGGGAGGAAGCCAAAAACGACAATACACAGTCCCCAGGCAACAATAGCCAGCACCACGCCCAATCCCTGCCGGGAAATGCGATTGATGCGACCGGTAAGGGGCGTTAACAGCACCGCGCCAATGGAGGTCGCGCCCAGCAAGATGCCGAGGCCCTGCGGTCCCACATGCAGGATATCGCTGGCGTACACCGGAAGGAGGGCTCTGGGCGAGCCAAAGAAGGTGGCAAAGAAGTCGAGCGAGAGCACCGCCAGAATGATTGGGTGAGATCGCAGGAAACGCATGCCATCCAGCAGCGCGCTAAATCCAGCCTGGGCGCGCCTATCGACAGGGACACGCGGCACTATCATCAACAGGAGCGAGCCGATCACCACGAAATAGGAGAATACATCGATCCAGTATGTATTGACCACCCCGAATAGAAGGACAAATAAAGGGTATTTATTCTGTATAGTTACCACCACTAAATTTTTCCGTACGTCGCCGCCTGAAGTCTTCCAAATCTGACCTTGATATCCGATAACGTCCAACTACATCCCTAATGGCGCGTAGCTCTCCATTGTGTATCCATCGTCTAACCGTTTTTTCGTTAACGTCAAGCTCCCTTATCACATCACGTATTGTTAGCAATTCTTCATTGCTCATGCAACACTCTCCTATAGTTTTGCACCATTATACGCCGGGGTCAGGTTAAGGTCAATGGTACTGGACAAGTACGGACATTCAGGTTATAATAGCAAAAGGAGGATATTTATTAGCGGGATATGAAAGGAGGCGAAACCATACTAGCCTGCCACGGATCAGGTAGCAGGCTAGTGAGTGAGAGTATCCACGTAGCAACCGTTAAGCAATCCTACGGGCACTCTCTGTCTCCATTGTTGGCACAGAGACGCCCGACCTGTCAAGTTTCTAGCACACGACTGGAAGGGAACATCTATGACGCGTATTACCACGAATTACACGACCCATGACCTGGCGTACTATTACGCCGACCTCAAGCGGCTGCCTCGCCTCTCGCCTGAGGGGAGACAGCACCTCCTTGTCACGCTTGCCCAGGTGGCAGCGGTGGCTCCGCAAGACCACACCCGCCTGATCGAAGATCATTTGAACCTGGCTACCCATATCGTCATTGATCGCTGTCCACCTGCATATTATCGCGTACTGCCTGATATCCTCGGGGAGATGGCGTTGAGCCTAGTCAGCCTGACCCATCGCTATGACTTTGGGGCAGGGAACGACTATACCTCGGCGGTGGTCGCCTGCGCCGATTATAGTATCAAACGCGCCATCGGCAAGGAACGGCTTATCCGTGTGCCAAGCAGTACGCTCTCGAAAGCCAAACAGCATGGGACCGAGCAGCACCTCTATGCCCTGCAACCCGAGAGCCTGGACCGGTTGATGATCTGGTATGACACCAGCGAACTAGAAGAGCCGCCCACCTCGCCACTACTTCCAACCCAGGAAGCCCCGCCGCGCGATCCAGTGCTGCGCGCCCAGGTACAGACCTAGCTTTCTTATCTCCCCGCGCAAGCGCAACAGGTGCTCACGCTGCGCTATGGTCTTGCCGAGGATGATGAACGCCCGCGCAGCAGTGCTGAAACTGCGCAGGAACTGGGGCTTTCGCGTTCGATGGTCCAGTATCTCGAACGCGATGCACGCATCCGTATTCGTGCCCTGGTGCATGGGACCGGCACCGTAGTGGAGAAAGATGGGCGAAAGCAGATCACTGGCGTCTATCGCTTTACCTCGCCCGCGCTCACGCCAGAGGATGAAGCGGTGTTCCGACAAGCGGTTATGCGCCTGCGTGAGCAAGGGGTAAGCGTGTCAGGACGGACACTGACCCGCATCACGGGCAAAAGTTATGGCCGTGCGTCGGTATTTCTGCATCAGTACCGGGAGACGCTCGGTTTGCCCTCTCGCACGCAGGTCGCGCATGAGCAGCGCATGGCCCATCTCAAGCAGGTTGCTGCTGAGCTAGAGGCGAAGGGAGAGCGTCTCACGATCAAACGCCTGGCTGAAGCCGCCCATATACGCAAAGATACAATTGTTGCATTTTTACGGCAGCGCAAGCAGGAACAGGAGGAGGGGCGCCATGCAGCACAAGCGCGGTAATCCCCACAGGCGACCCAGAAAGCGCCAAAGGCCATCCATTGCCCAGGTGAGGCCGTTGCAAGCTGCCTCGTTGAGCTTGCATGAGCAAGACCCGATTACTGGCAACGAAGACGCGCTCTATACGCTGTTCTATGAATACTATCGCGGATATACGATCTATAGCACCGAGCAAGGGCACTGCTGTATTCATGGAAGAGATGGCTGTTTGCGCATTCAGGGGAAATACGCCTGTTTCCCTGATGTGGAGGAAGCTAAACGTTTGATCAAGCATTTCCAGGCTGACGGACGCACCGCCCTGGAGAGCATGAACCGCTACGTGCCACGGGAGGCGTATCGGTGTTTGAACACGCGGAGCAACAAGCAAAATGTTCGTTACAGCATGGTAGGGACATAACACTAAAATGAGTCTCAAGAGAGGCAAACTTTGCCTCTCTTGTCAGTAATTTGCAAGATATTTAGACAATTAGAGCAAAGGAGTAGCAAAATGGTCAGAAAAATCATACCTCAAGTACAGACTGGGGAAACAGAAATATCAACATGGGAGCAGGAGCTATTAACAAACGAATTTGTACAGATCTATCCGCGCGTCTCAACACCGGAGCAGATGAAGAATGTTAGTGCAGAGATGCAACAGGACAAAACTTTTGCGCTCAGATGTGGGTGGTCTGAATCACTCATTATCATAGATACAGCAGATTTAGGACTTTCGGGTCAGCTTCGGATGGAAGACCGCACTGCTTTTAACACTATGAACAGAAGAATTGCAGAAAGAGTGGTAAAAACAATAATTGTCTCCCAGGTGGACCGGTTATTCCGTGATCGTTGGGGACAGGAATATAGCAAATTCGTGGAGATCTGCTACACTTATAGCGTTAAAGTAGTTACCCTAAAGCCTGATCGTAAAGCTATCGATTTTATCTACGATTTCTCAATTCCCTGGCACGTAGAAAAGTTTCGCCAGAAGTGTGAAGAAGCTTGGAACTACGTTAAAAACCACCTTGCAACAATGCATGCAGCACAAAGGGAATTAGGGGAGGCAGGTTACTGGGTAGTTGGAAATCTTCCCATTGGCTATATTGTTGATCGTCAGCAAAAGTATCGGAAATACATACCATATAAAACTCATGCCACGGTAGTAGCATGGTTATTTAAACGCTTCCAGCAGCTAGCAGGACAGATAAACGAGCTTTTTAGAGAAATTGACGCTCTGGAAGTTCTTTTCCTCCCGTTCGAAGAGGAAATAGGCCAGGAGATAGTGAGCAGATTCCGATTAAAAAAAGTGTTGAGTGAAGAGGGAAAAATCAAAGGATATAAGCTTGCATCAACTCTAGGGTTAAGAAATATTCTATCAAATCCTGCTTATGTTGGTTATTGGGTCTACAAAAGTAGGGTGATATGTAGTGGAAACCATGAGGCTATTATAGATTTTGGCACATTTATCTACGCCTTCAATCGCCTCTCGCCCACCAATCTAGACGGAACTCCTAATCAGTCATACCTTGAAAGGAGAAACCTGTACATCAAGAAACATAAAGCGGAGCGACCAGCTTTATTAATAAACAAGGTCACAACCGATGTTGAAGGGTATACTGTCTATGTGAAGGAAGTCCCGCTGATAAAAAGCACAGAAGTAGAAGCATTCTACGGTTTCTATCCCAAAGTTTCAGGGATAAGAGGCGCAAAGTATATGCTACGAGCATCAGAAGTAGATAAGTTTTTCTTAGATTGTTTCGTTACTCGTTTGCAAGAACCAGACGACTTCGAGAACTTTCTTGAGCAAGAAAAAGCCGAGAGGCAAGAGCAAATGCCACTTAGAATGGACATTGAAAGGGATATCAATGCAACCCGCGCTGCAATGGAAAGGTTGGAGAGGCAGGCAAAAACGGGACAATTGACAGTTCCAGCACTAGCTAAAGCTGCCAACGAGGCATACGAAAAACTAGCAGAGGAACTAGAGCGCCTTGAGAGACGCTTGAAAGATATCACAACAAATACCACCCAAGCACGACAACGACAAACCTATAAAGAGCTTATGCGCGAGGCAGGAGAAGCCTGGAAAGAGATTATTTTACTTGAAGAGATAACTCTTATGGTTGACCTATTTGTCAAGAGGGCTGTGCTTACCAATCTCTCCCCCCGTTTCTATAAGCTTGCTATTTACTGGCATGATCCAACATGGGAAGCTGATGAAATGATATGCTTTAGGTCAGGAAACCCTGCGATGCATTGGTCGTCAGAAGAAGATGCCATACTACTTGAACACTTTCCCAAGTCATCAAGGGAATTACTATTACGTCTACTACCAACCAGGAGTTACCAAGCAATGCGAGCTAGAGCTTATGATATAGGTATGCGTAGACCTAACTCCATACTAGAAGATGTCCCACATTCTTTTTGTTGGCTGGATATGCAGATAATGGAACAATATGGCGTAACTGAGAAAGAACTACGTATGGTGAAGGGGGCAAAACTCTTAACGAGACGGCATTGATCAGTTGACTGCGCGGTACGAGTGTGGGAATAATGGCCTGGCGCGTCGGGAACTCGAAGGCAGAGACGCAGGCTGAAATAAGAACGACGATGTAGATAATATACATATTGATGACATTGAAGAATGTGCAAAGGGCCAGCACAGCCGACATCAACGCCATCGTCACTTCGATGAAGAGCAGCAACTTGCGCCGGTCAAACACATCGGCGAAGACGCCGCCCACCAGCGAAAATACCAGGCTCGGCACCGCCTGCACCAGTCCGATCAGGCCCAGAGCAATGGCGGAATGGGTCAACAGATAGACCTGCCAGGCTACGGCAACGATCTGCATCTGAGTGCCAGCAGCGGAGATCAACTGCCCCCAGAAAAGCAGCGCGTAGTTGCGGTTACGCAATACGCTCAATTGGCTGGGAAGCTTTTCTTCTAAAGGAGTTGTGCCTGTTGCAGTTACGGTGGGATCAATTACTGAGTCTTGAGAAGGCTCTGTCTTCATAAGCTCCTGTTGGGCAGGGGCAAGACCCGCCCCTACACGAAATAATATGGACAACAATCTGGGCAGGTGCGAGACCTGTCCCTACAGTTATGTACCTGAAGCGGTTGGCAGGACGATGATTTCCTGGCCGGGTTTGAGTATCGTTTCCAGTCCGCTGTGGCCGCTGATCATCTCATTGTTGACAAAAATCTTGACGTGCTCGCGGATATGCCCCTGCTCAGTACAGAGGTGCTGCCATACCGGTGGGTGTAATTGCCCCAGCAATGTCAGCATCTCCTCCACCGTTTTCGCTTTGAGCACAATCTGGCTTTTGCCGCCGCTATAGGCGCTCAGTGTTGACGGGAGGCGCAAAGTCACAGTCGGCTTCTCTTCATCGCTCATAGCTCATCCCTTGAACATCCCCTCTAGCTTACTCCATCACAACCTGTGGCTTCCCATCAGGCCATCCATCTCACAAAATGCTATTGATGCAACCAACCATATTTCGCTATCCTATTTAGTGTACCACGCACTGCACAAAGATAGCTACACACCTCGCCAAAGGATTTACGTACTTTTGCATCTTAGTATAACACAAGGACAAAAAGGCGTATTTGTCTCTTCAAGTGGTGAAGAGACAAATACGCCTTTTGAGCACGATTTTTCTTAGCTCACTTTTCTATGGGAGCGCCGATCAGGCTGCCCCATTCCGTCCATGAGCCGTCGTAGTTGCGCACATGAGGATAGCCGAGCAGGTAGGTCAGTACAAACCAGGTATGGCTGCTGCGCTCGCCGATGCGGCAGTACGCGACGACATCCTTATCAGGAGTGACGCCTTTACTCTCGTAAAGCGCGCGCAATTCATCGGCGGACTTAAAGGTTGCGTCCTCGCGTACCGCCATCGACCAGGGAACATTGGCAGCTCCAGGGATGTGGCCGCCGCGCTGCGCACCCTCCTGGGGGAGATTCGCAGGAGCGAGCAGCTCGCCGCTATATTCGCCAGGGGAGCGCACATCGACGGTGGCGAAGTTACTGCGTCCCAATGAAGACATGATCTGGTCGCGGAAGGCGCGAATCTCGGCACGAGGCTCTTGCGCCCGGTACGTTGTGCGCTGATAGGATGGGACATCGGTGGTAATCTCGCGTTTATCGGCCAACCATTTGATACGTCCGCCATCAAGCAAACGCACATCTTTATGCCCGTAATACTTGAGAATCCAGAGTGCCCAGGCGGCGAACCAGTTGTTATTATCGCCATAGAGCACAATGGTTGTGTCGTTGCTCACCCCGGCATTACTCAGCAACTCTTCTAGCTGAGCTTTGCTCACGGGCGCGCGTACAACCTGGTCCTGCAACTCCTTCTGCCAGTTGAAGCCCACAGCTCCGGGGATATGGCCCTGCTCATACGCCTTTGTATCCACATCCACCTCGATTAGCCGTACATTGGGATCATTGAGATGACTTTGCACCCAGTCGGCATCCACCAGGACCTCAGGATGCTTATAACCCTTGTCCTCAGACATACATGTCCTCCCAACTATATGTGAAATAATTATTAACTATCCAGCCGCCAAACGCACCTGCGATCAATCGGGGAGCTACAGCGCAGCACACCGCCTTCACGAAGGTTGGGCAGCCAGGAGTAGTTAGCCCGTAAACGATAAGGTCTTAGAGACGACTTGCCGCTCTAAAGGTAACCTCTGTTACATACAGCAAAAACATGCAGGGCAGAGTATTTTATTCCCTCTGTTCAGCTTATCTTACCAGTTCCTGATGCATTTCCACTTGACATCTTCGGGTATGATATCTATACTCCTTCTCAAGGGAGGCGGTGGAAGTCGCTGCTTCGTCTCGATCCGCTTGAGGATACTGAAAGTTTTACTATGTCAAGCGCCTCCCCTACCGAGCCTACAACGCTAGCCCCCACCTGCAATAGCTGCTCCAGCAACTTCTGCCCCTCGCCGCCGGTATAATCACCGGCAGCAAAATCAATTTGTGCGTCTTCTCCTCCTCTAGAGAAAGGCATCAGCATCACAACAGGCAGCCCGCGTTGGGCCGCATGCACCGCTTCCTGAAGCAACGCCAGATTGCCAGGGCCAATCGGAGCCGGACAAAGGATCAGGATGGCTGCGCGGGCGAGGCCGGCGCGCACCTGCTCCAGGGTCGCGGGTGCAATAGGAGCGTAGGGTTGCTCTGTGATAACTTCGCTTGCCAGCCTCAACGCGAGGGTGTGATCGCTGTCGCCGACGTTTAATGCGCCCGCGATAAAGGGGATGTGAGCATCCGCTAATGCGCGCATCATCAGCTCACCGGAGCCACCACCAGCAATGATATGGACCTGCGCCTGGAGATGATCCGCTCGCGCCTCGCCTCTTTCGTTAGCAGTAGGGGGCAGGACGCTGAGATGCTCGGCTCCTCGCAGGATGCCGACCTGCACACTGGTTCCGTAGACGCGGCTGAGCAGATCAGGCTCCAGCACTTCGGCGGGTCCAGCATCGGCAACGATGCCACGCTGAAAGAGCAGGAGACGCGGGAAATAGCGGGCCGCGAGATTGAGATCGTGCATAGCTGCAACCACGGTGACACCCCGCTCGCGGTTGAGACGCTTTACCAGTTCCAGCGTCTCAATTTGATATTTGATATCAAGATGCGATGTGGGTTCATCCAGCAATAACACCAGAGGTTGCTGCGCCAGCGCCATAGCGATCATGACGCGCTGACGCTCGCCGCCGCTTAGCTCGTTGAAGATGCGGCTGGCGAGCGCAGAGATGCCAGCCGCATTCATGGCATCCTGTACCCTCGCCTGATCATCTTTGCCAGGGGAGCCGAAAAAAGAGCTGATAAACGGAGTACGCCCGAGATTGACCATCTGCTCGACGGTAAAAGCGAAGGGGACATGGAATTCCTGAGGAACAACGGCAAGACGCCGGGCAACGCCGCGCCTGCCCCACTGCTCTAAAGCTCGCCCTTGCAGCAATACCTGTCCCTGCCGGGGCTGGAGTACGCCGCTCAGCAAGCGCAATAGCGTCGTTTTGCCGGAACCATTGGGACCCAGCAAGCCGACCATTTCACCGGCTTTGATCGTGAGCGAAGTATCGTATAAGAGCAATTGTCGCCCGTAGCCAAAGACGACGTTGCGTAGTTCCAGCACCGGATCGCCTCTTGAAGCTTTTACCTCTGTCTGATCGGCCTTTACCATCGATACTCTCGCTTGCTATTTCTCAAGAGGAACAAGAAAAATGGCGCACCGACCAGCGCGGTAAAAATACCGACCGGCAAAACGGCGGGGGCTATCACTACGCGCCCCAGCAGATCCGCCAGGACCAGGAAAATCGCTCCCCCTAGCGCCGAGGTGGGCAGGAGCAGGCGGTGCCCGGGTCCGAGCAAGAGGCGCATGATATGGGGAGTCACAAGGCCGACGAAGCCGATCAGGCCGCTAATGGAGACAGCCGCCGCCGTGATGACCGACGCGAGAGCAATGAGCATAAGCTTGGAACGCTCGACGTGTAAGCCCAGATGGGCAGCCCCCTCTTCCCCCAATGTAAGGGCATCGAGCACGCCGGAAAAGCTGAATGAGAAAATGACGCCGATGACAATCACGACGCCGACGATCAGGATCGGCGGCCAGCTTGTGACGGCGATGCCGCCTGATAGCCAGTTGAACAACCCCTGCACGCCGAACTGGGCATGTGGGCTGATCGTGAGGATAAGCGTCTGCAACGCCACCACTACGGCATTGACCACAACGCCCGCCAGCAGCAGCGTCACCACGGGCGTATGTCCATCGGTGCGAGCGACGGCATAGACAAAAAAGACGGTCGTGATTGCACCCACAAAGGCCAGCACCGGAGTGAGCGAGAAGAGGGAGCCATAGATGGTATCCAACGGCAGGATAAAGGCGATGACCGCTCCCAGAGCAGCTCCAGATGAAGTGCCAATCAGGAAAGGGTCGGCGAGCGGGTTGCGCAACATACCTTGAAAGATCACGCCCGCCACTGCCAGGGCCGCGCCTACGAGCGCCGAGCCAATGACCGTGGGCATACGCACCTGCCACACAATCAGCTCGGCTGACGGGTCCCATTGCCGCGCAAAATGAAACAGTCCCGTCCCGTTGAGCAAGATCTGGACGATGGTGCTGAGTGGGATTGCGGTTGAGCCAAAGCTAACTGCCAGCACAATGGCCGCCAATAACAACAGGCAGAATAGAGGAATAGCCAGCGGTGCGGAGAACCATCGCCGTTTTTCTCCGCGCCGCAGTTCCGGTTGAGCTGTGCGAGTCGCAAGTTTCATAATATTGTCTATTGTACGCTAACGATGGCACACGCTGCCAGATTATGCAGCCGCACTACAATAAGCAGGCAATGAACCGGAAAATTTATCGGGGTGGACGAGTTGCGCGACGCAACGCAGCCCTTCAACAAGACGAGGACCGGGCCGTGACAGCAGATCGCCATTGACGTTGTAGACATGGTTCGCTTTCACAGCTTCAATATTTCCCCAGTTGGCACGCTTACCAACGGAAGCCGCATCGCCGCCAAATTTGGGATCTTCTGTCAGCACGATAAATTGCGGATTGGCGGCGATCACGGCCTCGTCAGTTACCTGGGGATAGCCCTGACCGCCAGTATTGTCGTGGAAGATATTGATGGCGTTAGCATCCTGTAAAAGATCATCGCCAAAGGAGCCGCCACCGAAGACGAACGGCTTGCCGGGCGTGCTGTAGTCCAGCTCAATCATTACTTTAGGGGCCGTTGTACCCGCAACCGCCGCTTTGATCTGATCAATCTGCTGTTGGAGCTGATTCACCAGCTTAGTAGCGGCATCCTGGGTAAAGGTGAGACGGCCCAATAGCAATATTTGTTGCAGCGATTGTGCAAAGTTAGCGATTGGCAGGTCCACAACGTGCAAGCCCAGACCGGCCAGTTGCCCATCGTACTGCTTGGTCTCACCGCCATAGCTCAAAACAAGGTCTGGCTTCAACGATACAATCTGCTCTACATTATATTTGCTGTTAGCATCCGATATTTTTGGCAGTGAGACCATCTCTGCCGGAAAATTCGTGTAGTAATCAACTGCCACAACTCGCTTAGCCAGACCCAGCGCGCCCAGTTCCTCGCTGATGCTTGGGATGAGCGAGACGATGCGTTGAGGCGGTGTGGAGGGAAACGCGATTGGCGTGCCATAGAAATCCGGCGCGGCGGTGGGAGTCGCGGACGCAGATGGGTTAGCAGCAGTTTGCTGGCCGCAAGCTGTTAATAACAACAGAAAAAATAGCATCGCTAAAAAGATACGGGATAGTTGAGTACGCATGTGGTGACCTCCGAATCGTCATGATAGATGCCGCAGTCACCCCGCGCGAATGGAGATTGAGCCGGAGACAAGAAGGCGTGAAATGTGTGTTGCCGCACGCAGTATCGGCGTCTCGGTTCGCTCCTTTTACGCGAAGGAACGTAAGCATACCCACCGGGCAGGTCTCCTGACTCCTGGTTGCTTGCGCAGCCCATCCGGCCTTCCCATCCTTAATGGTGGTATACACCCATAGGACAGTGACAACGTCTCGCGTCATGCGAGAGGATAAGCTGCTCACCAGTTACAGTAGCGCGACTGCGTCGGATTCGCACCGACTTCCCTATTCTGCCCGAGCCTCTGCGACTCCAGGCCACCCGGTGAAGATAAATATATTACCAGCAGTAAGTATATGCGGCGGCGCTGCACAATGTCAACAGGCTTAGTTTGTGATATCCTGGACAGAGGAAAAGGAAATGATGAAAGGATCAAGGTTTGACGACCAGAACCAGTGAGATGTCCTTTTTACAAGAGCTTGCCTTGAATAAGCAGCTTGTAATAGCAAAACAGGATCAAGAAACATTAGCATGCGTGAGCAAGATATTTAAAGCAGCCAATGGCATACTCATTCGTTTGGGTGGTAAGGCTGGAAGGTTAGGAGAGTCCATTGTGGGTACAGCTTTTCTTGAAGGTATCCTGCTTGCACTGGATTGTCTTCATATTAATGATGTAGATATTAGCATCGTCGTCGATGAAAACGTTGTAGAGTTATTTGATGAGGAACTTTATCAAGCACGATTTTCTCGGCAGATTAACGTCTTTCAGGCACCATCAGATGCAACCAATAATATCTGGAAATTACCAGCTTATCATCCCGGGCAAGACAATATTATGATTATGGATTTTCACGGTGCAAATGATGGCGCTCCTTATTTGCAAGTAGATCAGGAAATGCTTACCCATAGCAATGAACCCAGCAGCCGCATGCGTACAGTAACAACGTTATCGCATCTTTTCCGGGTAGCAGTGAGAAGTTATGTTCATCGTGGTCCTTATAGAAGATATGCTGATTTCATAGAAGAGTTATTGAGCCTGCCAGAAGGTTCCATCGACAGCTACAAAGTTCAGCCCAATCTATTACTTTCCGCGCACGATGAGGCGCGATATCCTTATCTCGTGGAGACTTCAGGTCTCAATCCAGAAGCAATGCAGATAGTATGTTTTTTTCAATCCGTCGTCATTGCTAAATGTTATCCGCGATGGGATGAGGTCATCGCATTGATCCATGATTATTTTGCGCGCAACTTTCCGACTCAGAAACTCGATTTCCTGATAGCATGTGGCCCTGATGCCCAGCAGCCAGAGGGCTTAAAACAGTCAGATGTGCAGGATGATTATGGCAATCTGCTTAAAGGACAGACTAACGCTCGCATATTGGTACATACAATAGACTCTTTACGAGATCTCGCGGTAATTGTCAAGCATGCCACATTCGTGCTATCGAACGATACCGGGCCCGCTCATATCTCAGGAGCCTTACACATTCCTACAATAGTTCCCTACCTTCCTGGAAATGTCTATTCAAAGCAAGTCTGGGCTTCTAGCCTCCGGCACTTTGGAGTGACGTTAGATCCTGACTCGTTTAGCTTCGAAGAAACGAAAGCGGCGGTCTTATGGAACAAAACACACATTATCGGGAGCATCTCTCCTGCAAGGATCGCAGATGAGGTAATGAAGGCTTGCAAGCTCTCTCATGCCTCACACGAGAGAGCTTGATCTGCAATCTTTGCAGCTCTACCATCGCTACAACACTCAGTGCGGAATGCGCCAGCGTGTGACCAGCACAGGTGGGATCTCGCGATAATTGGCCCAGCTCAATATGTTCCCCGGCTGTGAGCCATCATGAGGGGGATCGAAAGCCGGCTCTTCCAGCCCATCAAGCATCAGACCCGCTTGAAAACAGGCATTGAAGAGAACGTGCAAGGGACGATCAAAGTAATAGTGCGGCAGAGGCTCACCCAGCATCCCTACCCCTTTCTGAGGGCTGAAATGCAGATAGCTGGTGGTTTTAATGGCGTAGGTCCTGACAATTTCGCCATTGACGGTGGTCTCTTCCACACTGAATGTCGTGCCAGCCTGGTTAAAGCAGGGATGGCTCAGCGAGAAGACAAAGCGCCCACCGGGCTTGACCACCTGCCGGATGGCGCGCATCAACGGCTCAATTTCGGTCATATCCATGATGGCCTGGTTGCACACGGCGGCATCAAAGCGTTGTGCTCCCAGAGCCACAATCTCCTCCTCTCGGGTGGCATCCACCAGGCGGTAGTCGATCCGGTCGGCATGCTCAGAAGAGCGGGCGCGGGCGCGTTCGAGAAACTGGGAGCTGAAGTCTGTGGCAAGCACATTCACACCGAGCTGGGCCATACGGCGCGCGAAGACGCCATTGCCACAACCAATCTCCAGGACGGTTTCACCTGGCTGCAAGTTGAGCAACCGCTCGCATGCAGGACCGATCAGCAGGCGCTGGAACTGGTTGCCCTCACCCATCCTCTCGTCCCAAAATGCGGCTTTCTGGTCCCAGATGCGGCGCGTCTCCTCATGGAGATCGGCAGGTTGAGCAGTCTTTCCATCAGTCGTCATTAGAGGATTCCTTTCTCATTTTTTCAACAACTTGGAGTGCCAGTGTAGCGGAAATGAGGCCAGAAAACACCGTTCCAAAGAACGATGCGAGTGATTGACAACCATGATACAATTAAAATGAGAAATTTATGGTTCTCTAAAGAGGGAAGTAACAGCGAGTCGATTGTTTATATAGTTCCATCCAAGATAGCCATCGGACAAGAAGCTTCGCAGTATTACTGCGACCGCCCTTTGTATGTCCTCTTCAATGCCTGCTGATCAGCCAGAGAGGCGCGCCGGGCCTTCTGTGTGAGCATAGCCCGGCGCGAGAGTCGCGGAATATACGTTGCAAAATCTGTTTAGCTGCACGTTCCGGCTGGTATGTTGATAACCACCGTTGAAAAGCCTATGGTGGTGAACAGTGACGTTAATTGGGCTTTGGCGCTATCCGATGCTTGCTGGAGGATACCTTCCTGGCATGCCTCACCTTGCAGCGAGTCCTTCGCGGCTGACAGTACTTTCAGGGTCGTGTTCTCATCGAGATTTTGATTCCATAGCCCTCGGACGCCACTGCTGGCATCATAGATCTGTGTCCGGCCAGGATCAATGTCTGAGTTCAGAACTTGTGGTGCTGGCGCATTGACCGTGATCGAGGCTTTGCCAGGCTCTGTTCCCTGTATCTGTATATCGCTGCTGCTGAGCTTAGAGAGATCGATACCCGCGGTGACTTTGCCAAACACAACGAACAACTTCTTGGCATCGCCAAGAAAATGCCAGAAGGAATTCGCATCCGGGTCGTACGTAATAATTTGTTGCAGCGTGTAAGAGACCGTCTCCAACTTGCCGATACGCTGCACTTGTGTGATGACGACCGCATTCGTCGGGAAGTAACCAGCGGGTTTTTGCAGCAGATTATAGGCAGTATAGGCTCCTCCAGCAATAAGAGCTAGCACTAATACGATAAAGATCAACCGAACGAAAAAAGAGAAGGGTGTGCGCCGTTCCATTGTTGAATTTCTCCCTCTGGATCTGTGTTATCGACAATTTAAGCCGTAATCTTGAATGACAAAAGTTCTGACTTGCCAAACGGCGTCTGATCTCTAAACATCTGGACCTTGATGGTATGCGTACCAACAGGACCAGGTGACTGAAATTGAAAAACAAATGTATAGACGGCACCCGGCGCTACAGATGCTGTAACGAGCGCCAGTTGCTGTTCTGCCGGGCAATCCTGATCTGTTGTAGTCCCCGGATCAGGATTAGGAATACACTTCAGTTGATAGTGTTGTTGCACATTCCAGGTACTTGAGCCACTATTTTTTACTGCTACGGAAAAGGTGAAAGCTGCATTTTTTGCTGCCGAGGGAGAGCTTATCGCAGAAAACGTGACGTCATCTGTAAGTATCGGGATCGGCGTGACAGTGCCACGAACCGGAACAGGAGGCGTACGTCTTGGTACAGACGGCGTATGCGTAGATGCGACCACGCCAGGAGAGTTTGGCTGCGGAGCCCGAGCGATCAGTGAGATGATCAGGGCGCCAAGCAGGAGCAGATTCAGGCAAAGCGAAAGCAGGACGACGCGATAGAGCACACGTTGCGGACGAATCTGCGCTAATTCTTGCCGAAACTGCGAGACGAGCGCTCCTGTTGCGTTTTTTGCGCGTGTGCTGATAGGCACAGGTCGTTGTGGCGGCTGTGACATAAAACCGCCGCTGCGAGCATCCTGCTGCGGCGAGTTTTGCGCTGCAAGTGCCGCCGGTTGCTGGCGATAAGGCACGGCGGTAGCTGGTTGATTGCTCTGCACTTCCCGATCAACCAGCGGGACAGGCTGAATCGCTGGCATAACGGGCCTGGAACGCTCTCGCTCCCTGATGCGTTGTTGCTCCGCCGCTTTGCGTTTCTGCTCTTGCTCCTGTTGGTATGTCTCGAACAGCCGGAGCAAAGCCGCAACATCTCTGACATCCTGCTTGTCCGCTTGCTCAATCAACGAGGCGAGCTGATCTTCACGCTGTCGTGGGGCCTGTATCCGTCGGCAAAGCTCGGTAACAGCAAAGCTGATGTATTGGTCAACCATCCCTTCTACCTCCGGGCGCGTCCTGGAGGCTGCCGTATCCACATTGAACGAGCTTTCACCGGGCGGCAGGAAGCGTTCAGAGAAAAAACCGGCAATCGTCTCCTCGTCGCTATCGCGACCATCTGTGTACGTGCTGAACGTCATCCCGGCCAGCAGTGCGAGCGGCAAACTCTGGGTGACGCCCCAGATCAGCGCGGCAATCGTCTCGGAAGAGCCACATAAAGCAAGCTGCCCCGGAGATGAAGAGCGCAAAAAGTGTGCCAGGGCCAGGCGCAACGAGGCGCGGAAATTGTCCATCGAAGCAATTTGCCAGGCAGGCGTCTCGCGTGAGAAGAGCCTCTGCTCGGGAAGTGGGTCCAACAAAAGTTGCCGCGGGCTAAGCGGATTCTTCGTCGTCACCCAGAGATCACTGTGCCAGAGCAGAATCGCATCGCGGGCGGAAAAATGCGCGGGCAAACCTGCCAACAGATGCGTCAGATAGGCTCCTGGTCTGCCCACGCTCTCCACATCCAGCATCTCTCTGCGAACCAGGATACGCTCCTCCTCTGCATCTATCAGGGCCAGACAGACCGGCGCATCTGCCGCACGGACAGAGCTTGCCCGCATCCCAGGCGGAAGATCATAGGAGAGATAACGCTCCAGACCTCTGTAGCGTGGACTTCGAGCATCACTTAGTTCTTGCGAGGCTGCGCGAATACGAAACCCCGCCGTGCGGCCACTCAGCCCAACCTCAGACCATGTATAGATGAGTTGATCGATTCTTGCCATAGCCTCATATCCTTCTAACGAAACTCAATGCTTATATCAATACACCCCTGTTGCGAAACGCCAGAGTATCCAGAGCAAAGGATCAAGGCAACGCCGTGGCTGAATCGATGCGAACTTCCCGACACTATTGGGTGAACTCCCCGTGGCTGACACCGCAAAGAAGCTGCTATTCGGCACATACAATGTCGATTGCATCAATTGTCTTTCATTCATGGAGACAAGCCATTTGCCAATCGCTACATGATTGCGCATAAAATCATCAATATGCACAAATCCATCGTATTGCACAGGATTAAGAAAGGGCATGTTTTGACGCTCAGCAACAGGAATAATCCCATCAAGCATATCTGATTTTGAAATCGTAATCGCAACAGGATCGGACAGCGGGTCGTCTGGCCCCAGACCTCGCCGGCGACGAATCACTTTGATAGCTTTATCCAGAACCTCATGCGATGATAGGCGGGCATGCATAGCCGCTCTTGGCTTTTTGTCGGCAGGCAAACGATCAACCACGCCTCTCATGCTCAGAGGATCAGCGAGGTAGATAAACGCCTGAGCACGCAAAACAGGCCAGACATATTGTGCCAGAGGCTTTTCATCTGCGATATCTTCGCCGGAGATATCATAAAAGATGAGATTAACGGAACGCGACTCTTGTACTGAGTTGGATTGTCGAATAAGCATATTGAATATCAATGGTCTCCATAGAGGAATCTCGCCCTCTTTTCCTGGCTTGAAAGGCCTCGTAATATCGAATACTTGCTGGTCTTCGAATACCTTGCGATATTCTTTAAGCATTTCCGTCGTATAATCGGTCTGAGGAACAAAACGTACTGAATTACGTATGGCATTTTGCGCCATCCCTCCTTCTTCCATCAGGCTCAGGAGCGCGGCCAGGTAATGCGTTTTTCCACTATCTGTATCACCTACAACACCAACATAAATATTCGTGCTGGACTCATAGCGATATGGTAAAGCGAGCAGACAGCGTGGACATTGGTAACAGGCCATCTCCGAAGTGAGGAGCGGCCCATCAAGGGGGCCTTTATGCCCAAACACTGGTCCGAATACCCCTGACTTGCCAGGACGCAGCACCTTCCCCGGATTGACCGTGGAAACGACCGCCGCCTCATTCAGACGAAACTCGTAATCACAAAATGGACATCTGAGTTTCGGCGCGATGATGCCGCTACTCTCTCCTGGCGATCTCAGAACTGGATAGCGTAGCGGCACGACCTGAATATTTCCCCCCCGGTTGTCAGCAGGACGGGGGGGTATAGAACTCGACGTAGTTCCCGCATACCCTCTATTCCCTTGAGCGGGAATTTTATGGAAAGGGTCGCCGGAGCATTCCCATTTCTGGCCGACAAAGCGGAGCGGTTTGCCGCACTCAGGACATTTTTCTTGCATATGTTTTTCCTTCCTCAAATCTGACTAAGGGTACAGATGGGAGCGGCGAGATGCACGCTCTTAGCAGCCTGACAGGCCATTTGCCACGCATGTTGCAGCTCGCTCCAGGTGATACTTTGCTCAAAAACCTCCGGCCAGATCATTGCCCGATGCGCCTTGTAGAATAAACGCCAGTCTCTTTTTGCGTTTTGTGAGCGTAATGTCTGGTCGATAAATTCTTCACCAAGTGCGCAGGCGGCACTGCCGGGAATCCTGATAAAATTGCTCAGGCGCTGCTCGATTTTGTCCACCGCTGCCTTCTGCAACATATCCAGCGTCTGTAGAATAGTCTGCGGGCTAAAGTCGCGAGGCGGGACGCGCGTTCCATAAAAAGGGGAGATATCCGCCAGCGTATCAGCCTCGCGGATACGATGCAGAAACACCCCGCGCAAAGAGAGCTGGTAGTTCCCCAGCATACGAAAGGTCTCGCGCAACGCTTCAGCCAGCAAAGGCTGGGTCGCCATCACTGCGAGCAGTTCTTTCTCTTCCCCTAACCGCGAAAAAAGGTAGTCCAGGCGACCGGTAGAGAGGAACAGGTGCGCAATCCTGGTCTTTACCTCATCCATCGTGAAATTGGCATATTCATCAATGCTCATGAAGTGCCGCGTGAGATGTGTACGAATACCATGCAGGTAATCGTTAAAAGCATTGATAGGAGCGCCATAAGCTCCGACCCGTTGCGGGATCTCATCGATGGTCGGCAAGCCCTGATCCTGGCGACAGGCCGTGATAATCTCTTGCAGATGCAAAACAAACTGCTCGTTGGGATTAGTATTTTCCTGCTTGAGCTGCTCAACGAGATTGAACGAAGCTGTAGTGAGTTGCGGCCATAATAGACCAAAACACTCTTCGAATGCCTGATCCTCTTTGTGTTCCGCCGCCCTCTCGTCAAGTACTGAGGACATCTGCTCAAGGAGTTGTTCGACCTCCTGGTCAAGCGTGCAAAGCTTCAGACGCCAGCCAGCGATATATTTCTCATCGAGCGCACGCATTTCACGGGCCAGATACTCAAGCACCGGCGTCAGCACCTGCGCGCCTGCGGCAGCTTCGTTGCTACAATCCGCGACGATGCACTCCACTACTTTGATTGGATGGTCGCTATGACCTGAGGCTCCGCTTTCTATCTTGGCCTTGATATCTTCGCAACGCACCCTATTATCATCGTCCAACGTCGTTTTATGGTTGAGCACCATAAATGACCAGTCTTCTATAGGTATGATTCCGCCCATCGCATTATGCGCCAGATCGTAAAGCTGAAAATCAACCTCCTGCAATTCACCGCGCATATAAGGCATGAGGACAAAAATCACCACATCCACCTCCTCGCCTAATCCTTGCATCAAACGCGTATCATCGCCGACACCGGTATCACCCAACCCGGGCATATCAACAAGCGCAATTCTTTCGACATCCTTCTGGCGAAAGTCCGTGGTGACGATAGCCTCTTTTACCGCCATAAATTCGTAGTACTCTTGACTGCCATCCAGCGATTCCTGCGCCACGTAGCGGCGTACCTCTTGAATAGGTACGAGCAAATCAGCCGCGCCAAGCAGTTTCTCATATACCTGCGCATGCCGCTTATATCGCTCCAGATGCTGATACATAGCCAGCGAGAGCGCATCCTTCTTCGTCGATCTCGGCAAAGGCTGAGCGATGAAACTTTCTAGACTGCGTGGTTCATCACCGAGACTTAACCGCTGATAGTAGGGAGCTAAGACATCGTGGAGGAATTCCTCTCGCGTATAAAAGCTGATCAGCCCTCCTTTTTGGGCAGGATCGGTATTGTGCCGGATCACACTGCGCACGCCGGTACAAAAGCGGCGATTCCCGGCTGGAATAACTTCTGATCCCACGCCGCTCAGCTTCTGTAGCAACGTACTTTTCCCCTGACCGGCACGCCCAACCACTCCAATGTTGAGCGTCTGGCGCGCAAAACGGCGCACCGGCTTGTCCAGCTCTCGCTCCAGTGCTTCCATCTTTTTTATCAACTGAGGCAGGGGGAGATGCTGGATCAAGCTGAACATTCCCTGGGGACCCTGCCGCTCGATCTTCCGATATCGTTCCTCTAACACTCTTAAAGCCTGGAGCTGCTGCCGCAAATTATATTGTTTGGCCTGCATCTCTCGCGAGAAAGGCTCACGCTGATTGAGAATATCGGTAATTCTCTTTTCTGACATATTCGTATTTGTGTGCATAAGTTTGTCCTTTCGTCAGGCTCATGGCTAACCCGATGTGCAAGTTTCTGTTGCCGCCTGCGGCGGCGAGCGGAGGAAAGAGCGTGGGGACCCCCCACACCCCGCCAGGGGCTTCGCCCCTGGACCCCAACAACAACTTGCACACAGCGTTAGCTAAAAAGATTTAGCGTCAGCCGTTTATGAAATTGCGATCTGCCCGATGAGTTCACCAAGCGCGTGATCGATTTGATTGAGCTCGTTGTGGGCCTGCTCAATCTCCGAGAGCTGCTGATCCACTCTGGCCTGCCCAAGCGTCTTCGCCTGGAGGATCGGCTGCACCTGCTCATCGACATTGTGCAGGTTTAACCTGAGGGCCTGATCGAGCTCTTCTTGAGACTGGGCCATCCTCTGGTCAATGGTCTGGGCGAGTTGCTCCGCCATATCGGCCTGCATGTCCAGCAGCTTTTGTTTATATTCCTGACCCACGGCATCTCTGATCTTCTTGTTGATGGCATTCGCTTTGAAAAGACCTCTGATCAGAGAGGCGGCGAGCATGGCCGGGATAATGAGGGCCGGTCCAAAGATGATCGTTGTGGCAACAGCAACTGCAATCTGCGGGAGAATATTCTTCATCATCTCCTTGTAGCCAAACATGCCGCCCATGATAGCCAGGGCCGGATCGCCTAACACAATGCCCAGGCCCACCCCAACTGCCGTTGCCCCTATGCGCTCTGTACCGGAAATTTGCTCTGTTTGTGTGCTGTCAACCACGATGTCGAGCGTGGAGTGCGCCACAAGGTTTGCCCGCACTTCGTCGAGGCCGACAGCAAAGTGGTGCGTTTTTTCGCGCAGCTCCTGCTCCATAGTGTTCATGTGACGTGCAATTGTCGGCTCTAATGTTGCTGTCTGCCACTCTTTGAAGGCAACACTAACCTGATCAACCAGATACTCTACCACTTCCGCCACCACTCGTTCACGAGCCTTGCCGGAGAAGACTTCGTGCAGCCCCATCGGCTTTTTGACATCATAGGCACTCAACCAGCCTGCCACGTTATTAGCGGCGTTACCGTAGAAGCGAGATGCGGCCATACTGACCTCGTTGCGCAACCGCATCCGCGCACCCTCCACATAGAAGATGATGTCGCGGCGCTCACGTTCGAGCGTATCCAGCCCCTGTTTTGCCTGCGCGTAGTTCGCCTGTAGCGTCTCTATATCCGTGTGCAGCATCTTCTGCTGCTCTGCGATAGATATACGAGCCTCATGCATGGCCTTCTGTAGCCCTCTCGCCGGTCCCATCAGCTTGACGCGCCCCCGTTCGTGGATTAAGAACTGGCGCAATTCATCCTCCAGCAATGGTAGATTCGACTGATTTACCTGGGACGCATTATGCTGGAGGCGTCCTTGCAGGGCGCCAAGCGCATTGACAAAAAAGATATGCCGCGCTCCATGCTTTGTTAATGGGGCCAGCATGGAGAGACAGCGTTCTTTGACCCGAATCCGATCTTCCTGCTTGAGAATGACATTGATACGATTACAGACAAAAAACACCGTTTCGTGACCCGCGTCTTTGACCGTATCGATGGTATCGCGCTCAGATTTGGAGACCGGGAAGTCACAGGCAATGACAAAAATCACGGCGTCGATGGCTGAGAGGTATTCCAGCGTGATCTTCTGCCGCTCTATATCCTCGTTCAGACCAGGAGAATCGATGATCTCGATGCCATTGCGACAGAGCTCAAGCGGCCAGAATAATTCAACTTTTTCATAAGGATTTTCGTACACGACCGATTGAGCGCCATAGCCCTGCTCTTCATTTTTGATGGTGACATACTGCTCTATCTGATCAACAGGAATATTTTGCGGCGCCTGGGTCTGACCATTTTTCGCGGGAAGGAAATGTAATACCGCCTCCGGCTTCTCGCCCCACTTTACCTCGTTGATAATCGCTGTGGTGGGTGTGGCATAGCTTGGCAGGATTTCCTCGCCCAGCAAGCTATTAATAAAGGTGCTTTTGCCACGTTTAAACTCTCCCATCACCAGAATTTTAAAATTATCTGCCGCAGCACGCACTTCTAATTGATAAACCTTTTCCTGCCACCCCGTCATATTCAGCGTCTGTAATACCCGTTGCAGCCGTTGCGCCAGGGCTATCAGCGCTTTACGTTTTTCTTGAAAGTCGTTAAGCTGATTTTCTGATGCTGTTTGTGTCATAGCTGATTCCTCCTAACCCTTCTTTTGTGCAATCTGCTGCTGCTTTTTTTGTAATGAGATACGTCTGCGCTCTATTTCCTGCTGATCTGATTGGATAGTGCGTTGCATACTCTGAATGGTTTTCAATTCTGTTTGCTGATGCTGGATCATCGAATCGACAGTTTCTTTATAATGCCGCATATAGGTATTAAGGCGCTGTTGAAAGACGCGCTGTACCTCCCTTTCGTACTGCTCTAAAATGGTCAGCCCCTGCGCTTCCATATTCTGGAATGCTGTTTGCAGCGCCGGACTTACGGCATCCCACATCTTCGTTTTGCGCTCCTGGAGAGATGGGCCAAACAGACCAATCAGCAAGGGGCCGGCAAATAGCCCGATGAAGGTGCCAATACCCGGCAGAATGGCAGTACCAATAGCCGCACCGACGGCAGCTCCTCCCCAACCCAATCTTCCTACGATGCCGTCCAACTCATCATTGATTTTATTTGCCGAGTAAGAGATGTTGGACGTGTTGAGCGAGATATCACTATCGAGCTGCTCCATCTGTGTGAATGATACTGTCTGTGCCAGCGCCTGGAGCTTGTGATATTCCTGAGCAAAGCGTGTATCAAAATCCTGACTCGCCCTGATGGTTGCAAGCTTCAACGTCTCTATCTGCTCCTCTAATTCTCTCTGGAAAACCCGACCAGCCCGCGCCATCCTCTCTTGAACGGCCTGCTCTACGGTAGATTTGAGATCAGAGGCGCTATCTACGCTGAAAATTGCATCATGCACTGCCTCTTCAGTATCACTGCTTCGCCTCGCTATAAATGATTCAAGTTCATAGCGAGCATCCGATGCAGCGCGGTCGATCAATGTTTGATATGTGCGCTGCTCCTGTGTCGTAAAGGCGGAGATGTCTTGAATGGTTTCGCGTTGAATGGCCTGTTGACGCGCTTCGTATGCTGCCTGACGCTCTCGTAAACGCGCGCCTAGCTCTTCAAACAACACCGCCATGAGCCTGAGCAAACTCTCCGTAATGTTTAATGCACGCTCCTGACGCAGACGATCCCAGATCACCTGCTCAAGCTGCTCAAAATCGTTGCACCAGTGCTCTTCTCCAGCAGCGACCGGTTGTCGCTGTAAGGTATCCAGGGCGATTTGAGGAGCGGACTCGTAAAGCACCACCGGCTGATTGAGCCCCAGCATTTTTGTGAGCCGCGTCTGAATGTTTGCCAGCAAGCGTTTGCGTTCGCGTTCCTGGACCTTATCCATTTGCGTCACCACAAACAAACAGCGATGAATATATGGGCGTAGCGATTCCATCAGGAAGGTGGTCAATGTCTGGGATAATGGAACCGGCGCCGGAATAATAATCACTGCGGCATCGGCCTCGTGCTCCACCACATCACGGGTAACCTGCCTGTGCGCATCGTATTCGGCGTTGATGCCAGGTGTATCAATGATGATGGTTTTGTTGCTAAGAAAGGCCGTCGGATGGTACAGGGTCACGCTTTCCACATGTGCAGCTACATCATTATTGGCGGTGACTGCCGCAATATATGCGCGAATATCATGATTATGATGAGAAAGTTTGGGCGAATATTGCTGTATCTGTCGCCAGAGCTGTTTGCCATCTTGCATATAACGCAACGGACTCTTTTTATGGCGGAAGCACACTTCGAGATCAACCTGCGAGCCGTAGCAGATGCGCGTTGAGGTTGCAGTGGCAACAATAGCAGAAGTCTGCAATAACTCTTCACGGAGCAGGGCATTGATAAAGGTACTTTTCCCTGCGTTAAACTCACCAACTACGGCAAGATACATATTAGGATCGCTTTGCCTGCTACGAATGCGTTGTGTCCGTTCGCGCAACTTTGTACGGGACTGGGACGGCAGATCAGATTTTTGTATCACCTGCTCGGCAAAGCGCAGGTGATCAGTAATATCCGCCCATATTTGTAATGCGTCATCTTGATCTATTTGATCATCCTGTTTACTACTCTTTTTTTGTATCACGATTATCATCCACCTTCCTGCATCACTCTTCTTGTTAATGCTGTAGTGCGTCCAGAATAGATGCGCGCAAGAGGGATGCCTGCTCAATCAGCCGCGACCAGGCAAGAGACTCCTGCTGAGTTCCATTTGTCAGCTTTAAAACCTCCTTATGGGTCTCCAGCCACGCTTGCCGCCCGTCTTCAATCTCTTGAGCAACTTCCTCATAGAGGCCCTGGAGACGCCGCGAGAGCAGGTGGGTATACTCCTGGAGGGTGCTATTCACGCAGTTGATGACCTCCCTTTTGACTTGATCCCGCTGCTCCTCTATGGCTTGCCTCAGCAGGCGGTCACTGGTGATACTCAGAGCTATCGTAATCGCGCTACCGATTGGCCCAACGAGCAAGTAGCCAATAATAACTGCTGCACTGCTGCCAAGTCGTGAAAGGAAGAGGTACTCGTGCTCGTCGGTCAGCGCCAGGTCAGGTATCACTGGCAGAGGTTCCGGCACATCTGTCACCGTGGTAACGCTCCTGGTTAAAGCGGTCGTGAATGTTCTGGAAATGTCTCCGTGCAATGTCTCTACATCCTGAGCCAGGATACGCAGAAAGAAGCTAGAAGATGCCTGGGCGAGCAGCAGTAGCTCACGGTGCAGCAAAAAGGGAAATTGTTGCTCCCACCAGCTCTTGGGATCGTTGCTCTTGCTCAGATCGCTGACAAGGCGCTGCACAATCTGGTTGCCAGAAACCTGAAGTTGCTGGCAAAATTCCAGGTCAACCTGGAGACGCCTCTGCTGGAACCTCCGCTTGATTGCGTCCCAATGAGCAGCTTCTGCCTGCATTGCTGTATGCGCTTTTTGGCGTTCCGCTTCTCGCTGAGCCTGACTTAAAGCTTGCTCGGCTAGCATTTGCTTCCCAACTTCCGTCAGTTGCTTCAGACAATCAGCTAAACGGCCAGCGACCTGCCTGCTGCGCCAGCGTTGGCGGTCGGAGCGCGCAGCCATGTCTGCTATCCGCTTTTTTATTGCCTCTAAAGGCTCCTTTTCACTTTCGCCAGCACCTACTTCGTGTGCGGGTAGGAGCGGAATGTCGGGCGAGATGAGTTTCAGGCGCTCGCTGATCGCAGCAAGCACATTGGAGCGTTCTGGAGCAGGAATGGTATCGAGCATGGAAACAACGACTAGCAATTGCGGGATGTGCCTGCCCAGGATCTCCTGTTCGATAAACAGCTTTTCCGTCAGGCTGAGTGGAACAACGGCGCTGATGAGGATAATGGTAGCATCGCACTGGCTCAGCACATCCAGAATACGCGCGGTTCTCTGCTCATTGCCGTCGCCCGTCCCCGGCGTATCAATGATTTCTATCCCTATTTCATGTAACCAGGGATGCTTCAGCGTAACACGAGTGGTTGTCTCTCTCGTACGACTGTTCTCCGCCTCTTTACCGGCTATGAGGTCATGCCACGAGGCAGCTTCCAGCGGGCGTATCTCCTGGCGTCCATCCGGGAAATTTACGGTGAGATGGTCCTCTTCGCCTGGTACGATGGAAGTAATACTGGCGGTTGTTGGCAAAACGGCGACCGGCAGCAGCATACGGTTGAGTAAGCGATTGATCAGTGTGCTTTTGCCGCGACTAAACTCCCCCACAAATGCCAGCCGAAAGCCAGGGATGTTCCAGTGTGCATGCAAACGCTGTAGCGCCGCCGTGACCGATTGAACGTGGTAAGCTTCTGCCATATCTGCCACTTGCGCGAACCAGGGTCCAATCATTGTTGACAAGTCATTGGGAAGTGACCTGGGCAGCAGCCCTATGTTCTGGTCTATTGTTGCTGGAGCTGGAGTGTCGTCGTGTTCGCTCTGTCTGTTCACCGCCACTTCACTGGTAGAGCGTTTGAAAATATCATCAAACATCATTGAATTGCTCCCTCTTATGCCATTCAGTCAAAGTATAGTAATAAAAAATGATCGAACTAATTTATAAACGGCAATACGCTATATTTTTCTCAAATATTACTCAAAAAAGTTGTCAATTTCATTAGCAGGATTTGTCAACGGCATTGACAAGCATATAAGGATAATACAGACCGCATTTAAATATACACTCAGAATATTTTGATCTATGTGTTTTACACATAGAGTTTTTCTTCCTTTAATAATTTTCTCTTTTCTTTGTTTAAAACATGTCAGCTTCGGGAAACGAAAGCCCCCAGTCGGCTATGTGGTCGCGGCATTGCCGTATATGAGGCTGGAGAACAGAGAGCGGCATGGTTGCTGTTTCTCGGGCGCGGAGAAGAGCGCGCGCCGCTCTTTGCGCCCAGAGCAGACGCGTTGCGGCATCCATCTCATCCAGCAGCACCAGTTGCAAGATGCGGTGAATAGAAAGCGTCGTTAACGCCGTTCCACTCTGTTCCTCGCGTTCAAGCAGGGAATACTTTATTAAGGGACTGATCGTCTGATCGAGCAAGATTGGATCGTCCGCTATCGGGCTCAGCAGCTCGCCCAGCACCGGAGCGGTCAGTACCACAAAGTCGTCAGGAATGCCTTCGGGTGCAAGAAAGGCACAGAGCTGCAACAGGGCAAAAGCGGCAGACGAGCGTCCAATCATTGAGCTGGCTATCATCAAGGCGGGCGCAACCGGCATCGCATAATCGGGAATCACCCCTGATTTGATTTTCTGAAGCCTCGCTCGATAGCGTTCAAAGTGTTCAAGATACTTTAGCATGCCGCATTTTGTATCATTGATATACGCTCCAGCCTGCTCTAATGCCAGTGGCAGCCCTTTCATCTGATCTGCAAGCTTGCGTGCCGCATCTGCAAGTTCGACTGAGATATCTCCCAGGAACTGATTCCAGCGGAGCAGACCCGCCCGGCGGAGCAAGCACAGTGCTCCATCTTCAACCTGTAACGCTTGCAGTTCGTGCGGCTGCGCTAGCTCAATGGCCGAGCCGACTCTCGTCGTCAGTAGCACATGCCCCGGACCTACAGGGATATATGGAGCAACCAGTTCGAAATCATCAGCATTATCAAAGATAAGCAACCAACCACTTTTATCCTTGAACCACTCTTGCACCGCCTGCACCAGCACTGCCGGGTCTTCCAGGTGCTCCTGAGGAAGCTTGAGCAAGCCAGCAATGGTCTGAAAACCGAGGATGAGGCTCTCGCGTGTTTGAGCGTGTACCCAAAGCACTCTATGATAGTCTTCGCGAAAGCGATAGGCATACTCGGCAGCGGTCTGCGTCTTGCCCATGCCCGCCAGACCGACAATGGCTTGAGGTGGGACAGTTTTTATGCCCTGCTCCACTTGAAAGTCGGCAGCGAGCTGTTGCAAAACGGCGGCACGACCGGTAAAAAAAGCGTTATGACGCCGGGGGACGTTCCACACCTTTGGGAAAGGCGCACCAAAGCGGTCGCGGGGGCCAGACACAGGCATCGAACTTGACGAGCGTGAGGCAAGCTCCTCAACAGCCTTACGAATCCCGGCCACAACATCTACAAAAGCATCGTCCAGATTGTCCCATTCGGTAATCGCTTTAGCTCCGGTGGGTAAAGCCTGTAGCTGCCCGAAAGGCGTTCCCTTCCAGTCGGTGGGACGCAGCACAATCGGAATAACGACGGCTTTGCCCGCTTGATGCCGCTCCAGAGCACGCTTGACCTCAACTTGATAGCAATAATTAGAGGCCAGAAAGTCGGCGCTCATCAGCAGCAGGATCAGCGATGCCTGCTCCAGATGCTGATCAATCACGCCGGCCCAGTTCGCGCCAGGCATAATCTGCCGGTCACACCAGGTCGAGATCCGCCCCTCCAGCTTGAGCCCACTCAAATGGGCCTCCAATTGGTCGAGCAGGAACTGATCCGCATGTGCATAGGACAAAAATACATTGACAGGGTTCAGAGATGTTGTCATGCCGAAACGCTCTACTTTGATACTTCGCTCAACTGTATGGTCTATAGAGGCCGCATTGTTTGATGAACTAGCACCACTAGCATTGCTCTTGGGGAGAGCCGGTTGAGAAGCAGGTTGATCAGGAAAGTTCCTGGAGATAGCTTGAGAATCAAGAGCATATTCAGAAGCACTCTTCTGCAACGGTTCTATATTCATTCCATGCATCGTATTGAGCCATTTCCGCCTCTCCTCACACGCCGCAATCAGTTTATCAAAATCTTCTGGGATAAAGTGAGATGCAAAATGGATGCTTGCTAAATAGGAAGGTATTTCACAATCATCCAACCTGAGCGGGATATGATAGATGGTATTGATCGGCTTACGCTTAGCGGCTTCTAATATGAGGCGCATCTCGTAGTGACCATACCCTTCTTTGACCAGGAAGGTGCGAGAGAGACAGATAAGGATAATATCACATCTGCGTATGACTTCAGGGATTAATTGCTCCCAATCTTGCCCGGGCAATAAATCTTTTTCGTCCAGCCAGAGTTCCACATTGTACCTTTTTAACTTTTGATAAATATCACGTACCACCGGCTTATCTTCGGAAGCGTGGCAAAGAAAAACGCGTAGCTTCCGTGCAGGTGCATCATAAGCATGGTCAGACATCTTTTCAGCTCCACATCAAGTAATCAATGGTCAAATGACCTGATATCGACACCAGGATTTTGGCTATATGAAATTCACTTCTCTTTGCAAGCATTGCTCTTAAATCGGCGACAAGATATATGATCCTATTTATATAGAATTAAAAACGATTGCGTTATAAAAAATTCAGAGAGGAGATGCCAGATATAGCGGCGGCTCCTTTTCTGTAAGATTACTGAATAATTTTGTCAATTTCATTAGTGAAATTTGTCAATGCGAAATTGACACTTTTGTGATGGAAATCCCGATCCCAGGCGTAAAATAGTGCCAGCAGGTTTTATTTCAAGCATGATTGTTGACAGCATAACTTCCAGGTGTCAATGTCGAATGCTTGACAGCGCATTGTACCGCTGGGTAAAATAGCCCTCGTTGTTAGCAATCAATGTAGTTACGCCACATTGCGGAAGATTTCATGCTTTCAGGCTTTTCTCTTTATATTTACCGGATAATCTGTTTAGAGCGATGCCAGAGCATAGTGAGAGGGAGGATATTGTGGAAACAGTGCTTTTCGCACATTCTCGACTGAGTGTTATCGACCGTGACGATTACATCTTTACTCACACCAATAACTCCGTTGTTTATCTTCTGCCCTATCGTTGTCCCAAACAAGATGCCTACCTGCTTGGTCGTTTTGAAGCGTGCCCCGCGCATGGTCAGCAGATTGAACTCTGTGCGATCACCGGTCAGTGCGAACCGGAGACCGATCCGCTGCATGTCGCCCTCAAAGAACTTTATGAAGAGGCTGGTGTCGTGGCCGCCCCTGCTCAGCTTGTTTCGCTTGGCTCCGGCTATCTGACCAAACAGGCCGATACTATCGCCCACTTTTTTATGATTGATATTACCGATATGCCACGAAGCCACGCCCCAACTGACGGGTCACGTTTTGAGCAGGGTGGTTATTGCGATTGGATCAGCCGGGCGCAGATCCTTACAGCGCGCTGCGTTGGTCTGCAAGTGCTGCTTGCTCGTGCCAGTCTTTGAGAGCCACCCAGGCGACTGTTACATCATACGTCGCCGGCATCCTGTTCGAACCAGAGAGCTTTTCTATGGGGAATACCGATAATCTGCGCCAGGGCTTCAGCGTACTTATCCAGGCGTTCCTGAAGGCTGGCTAATTCTTGACGCATTTCTTCTGCTCGTCTCCACTCTTTTTCATGCTCGTACGCACTTTTATTCTCTCGACGTTCTTTCTCATATTGTTGCAAAAGCGGATGCCACTTGGTCATAAATGGCCTTAATCCCTCGTTGAGGATGCTGATCCCTATCAGGCCCACTGGCTGCTCACCTGCCACAGCCAGCCGGGCTCCGGCGTTGTGGAGCGTCATACGCGTTTCTATAAAAAGGGTATATAAGGAATTCAAGACCTCGCGCAGCAGTCCCTGCTTTGAGGCAAGAGGCTGAGTGGCAATCCTGGTCATCAACTCGACATAAAGAGACCAGGCAATGTCCTCAATTGTCAGCATATCTTTACGATTTCTTTTCGCCAGTTCTTCGTGCCACTTCACTGGATCAAGCGGCAGTTCTTTTGCCGCTGCCGCTTCCAACTTTAGCAGCAACGCCCGATCATCTTTGTCACGCCTATCAAGCTCTTTTGTGCTGGGGATCTGCGTTATTAAATAATTTGCCTCTTCAACCGAGTGAATCACGCCCAGGTCATAGCAGGCGCGTATGATATTGCGCAGGTGCATGCGCGTCGTTGTGCCGTTGAGCCGCTCGCCCTTGATCATACGGGATAGTGTTTCTGCTGGAACCATGCTCTCCTGAGCTAGAGCAGCCTGGGTCAGGCCCTTACGGCGCAGTAACTCCTTGAGCGCTTTTCCAAAGGGACTATCGGAACGTTTTCTGTGATTCTGGCTCATCTTTTTACACCAACCCATTCCCAATTGTCAATCCAGTATTGACAAATTTGCTCATTGCTATTGACAGCGTTATTAAGTAATCTTAGGGCAAGGGTATCCACTATCCTCTCTGGCTGATTAGAAAGCTTTCAAGCCGATATACGCCGGTAGAAACTTTCCGGCGCCGTGAGCCAGAGCAGAGCGGTGCCTTCAACCCGCATGCAACGAAGATACAGTTGTAGGAGGCAGCAGTACTATAAGAAAAGTGCATGACATTTCAGCGGTGGATCAGCCTACCCAGACGAAAGCATGTCTGGCTCGGGCCTTTTCAAATCCCTTGCTACTTCCTATCACCCGAAATACGATCTCCAATTGCTATTTTCTTCTATCGGAAAGTATACTATAATAAAATCGATAAAGATATATTTTATGCCGGATATTAGGAAAAATGGCGATATGATTGACTGAAGGAGCATATGCATGTCACCCCCAAATATCTGGTGTGTCCCCCATCAACGCAATCCGCTCTTCACAGGACGAGAGGATATCCTTGCCCGGGTTCATCAAGCATTCGAGGTCGATGAGGCCGCCTCTGTTCCTCATCCCCTGGGCCTCAGCGGTCTGGGAGGGATCGGAAAAACGCAGACCGTACTCGAATATGCCTATCGCTACCGCTCAGAGTATACAGCGGTCTTTTGGGTCCGGGCAGATACAAGAACGAACCTCATTGACGATATGATTGAACTGGCTAATGTGCTGGAACTACCTGAGCGCCATGAACAGGATCACATGAAAAGAGTTCAGGCAGTTTTAAGCTGGCTCCGTGGCAATAGCGGCTGGCTACTAATCTACGACAACATCGACGATTTCTCCACTGCCAAGCCATTTCTGCCTGAAGGGCCTGGTCATCTACTCTTTACCACCCGCGCTTATGCGCTTGCCGGGCTTGCTCAACACCTTGATCTTGAGAAAATGGACCCGGAGACCGGCGCATTGCTCCTCCTACGCAGGGCTCGCTTCCTCGATGCATCAGCCTCATTGGATATGGCTAATGCAGAGGATAAGAGCTTCGCGGGCGCCATCGCACAGGAACTGGACGGGCTTCCGCTCGCTTTAGATCAGGCCGGAGCCTTTATTCTGGAAGCTCCTTGCCCATTATCAGAATATCTTGCACTGTATCGCGCCCGCCGCAATGAGCTGCTCGGCCAGCGTGGTAGCCTCGCACAAGATTATCCCGCATCGGTCGCCACCACCTGGTCACTCGCTTTTGAAAAGGTGCGCGAGGCCGATACCGCGGCGGCTGAGTTGCTGCGTTTCGGCGCCTATCTAGCGCCAGATGCCATTCCCGAGGCGATCATTTCTGGGGCATTTGAGACATTTCAATCTCCCTGGGTAAACTCTCCCTTAAAGCAAATAGCCAGTGACCCCCTCTCTTTTGATAGCTCCATGAAAATATTATTACGCTATTCACTCATCGCGCGTCAGGGGGATAAAAGTTTTTTTAGTATTCACCGGCTCGTACAAGCTGTTATTCGAGATGCCGCTACCGATTTGGAAAACAAAGGTATGATCAACATGCAGGTAGTACCGGCTCTCAGGGACACATTTCCCGACCCGGAAGATACGCAGCAGTGGAAAATCTGCGCACAATATATTCCACACGTTTTGGAATGTACGCAATGGGTTTTGCAACATGAACTTTTTTTCTCTTCAATCGGAGAGTTATTCTATAAAGCAGGTATCTACACCCGAAAACAAGCGCGCTATCAGGAGGCCGAGCAATTCTATACCCTCGCTTTACACATATTCCAGGATTGTGGAGAGGATATCATGGCTGCGGCCACCTTGCAGATGCTTGCAATGCTTTATCAATTACAGAGACACTACCAGCAGGCTGAAAACTTTTATCAACAAGCTCAAAAGATACTGGAAGCGCAGTCAGAGGAGTCGGAGGCTGTGTCTCTGATTATGTCTGCAATTAAGGACAATAGAGCAGAATTATACCGTGATCAAGGGAATCTTCAACAGGCTTTAAGCTCTTATTTAGAAGATCCGCCGCCGCAAGATGCAATAGAAGAGGCAAGTCTGGAAACTGCAACTAACCTGAACAATCGCGCGCTCCTTTACATGAATCAGAGCAAGTATGCAGAAGCAGAGGCACTCCATCTGCGGGCATTGGCTATACGCCAGCGGTTAACAGGTAATGACCACCCAGACGTTGCCAACAGCCTCAACAACCTGGCAGGGCTATACCGCCTTATGGGACGCTATGCTGACGCAGAGCAGAACTATCAGCAAGCCCTGACCATCATGGAACGCCATTATGCAGCAGATCATCCTGCAATAGTAACCACGCTCAACAATCTCGGCGAATTGTATCGCGTACAGGGACGGTATGATCTGGCCGAGGACTACCTCGTAAAGGCACTGACGATCCGCAAAAAGCAACCAGAAAACAGCTTCCGTGCCCAAAGCCTGATTAGCCTGGGAGTGCTCTACGTCGAACAAGGAAAATATGCAAAGGGTGAAACGGTGTTGCGAGAAGCCTTAGAACTGCAAAAGCAGTTCCTGGGCAATAATCATCCTGACCTGGCAACGACCCTGAATGATCTGGGCACCTGTTGTATGCATCAGGGCAATTTTGCCGAAGCTGAAACGTTCCTCACCCAGGCCCTCTCGATGAGAGAAGCCCTCGCGGACGGTAAGCTAGCATTGAGTCTGAATAATCTGGCAGCCCTTTACCAGATGCAAGGGAAATATGCCAAAGCGGAACGTTTGTATCAACAGGCGCTAGCAATCCAGGAGCAATACCCCGGGCCGCACAAACTTGATCTTGCACGAACGCTGGCAAATCTGGGCGAGTTATATAGGAAAGCGAAGAAGTACAAAAAAGCTGAGCAAATGTTAATGAGAGCGTTCAATATCCATCAGGAGCCTGGACAAAAGATGCACCAGGGTATGGGACCTGTTTTGAATAATCTCGGATTGCTCGCCGATGAAAAAAGAATATACGATGCAGCAGAGCAATTTTATCAGGGTTCCATTGCAGTCACCGAACATTTGATGGGAGCAAATCACCCCAGCCTGGTTTTCCCGCTCTATAACCTGGCTTCCCTGTACCAGCAGATGGGCCTGAGAGCGCAGGCTGAAACACATTACCAACGAGCATTGCAGATAAGTGAAGAGCATCTTGGTAGCGAGCATTCCGTCACCTCACAAATACGGGATAGCTACACCGCGCTCCTGACTCCAGAGCCCTCAGAAAGCCGAAAGCCGGGCACCTGGACGAAATTTTTCCGGCGCAACCCCTCATGATATCTACCTCCTTTCAGGAAAACAGCGAGGCTTCCCCGTCGTGATGCCTCCCAAACACCGCTCAGCCTCATCCCAGGCCGCGCGTCTGCTGAGGTCAGGCACGTAAAGCTGCGTGGGCGTATGTTGCGCAATGGCGCGTACCTCGCTCAAGCCGTGCAGTTCGCCCAGGCCCACCAGTTGCATCAGGGCGTTCCCTCGCGCCGTTGCTTCAAACGGTCCGGCTACCACCGGCATGGCAAGAGCATCAGCCAGCCACTGATTGAGCCGGGCATTGCGCGCACCGCCGCCGACTATATGTATCTGTTTGATGCTGACTCCTGTAAGCCGGTTGATCTGCTGAAACACCTGACGATAGCGCAGTACAAGGCTTTCCATAATGCAGCGGGCAAACGCTGCCGGCGCTGCGAGCGGGCTCTGTCCACGCTCAAGCAGATAGGCATTGATGGCCTCAGACATATCCTGCGGAGCCAGGAAACGCGGATCATCGGGGTCAATGAGAGCGGCAAAGGCTGGAACTGCATCTACAGCCGCTAGCAACGTATCATAGTCAACGGCATGGCCGTCGCGTCTCCAGATGCGCTGACACTCTTGCAGCAGCCACAATCCCATAATGTTTTTGAGGTAGCGCGTTGTGCCAAAAACGCCACCTTCGTTGGTGAAGTTGGCGCTAAGCGACTCCTGCGTCATTACCGGCTGAGGAAGTTCTACCCCGACCAGTGACCAGGTACCGGAGCTGATATAGCCCCAACCATCAGCATGCTGAGCGGGAAGCGCGACAATCGCCGAGCCGGTATCATGCGTCGCGGGCGCAATGACCTTCGTCACCCCAAAATCGTCGCGCCATTCCGGCAGCACCTCGCCGAGCAATGTGCCAGCTTCGACCACGGGCGGAAGCAGCGCGCTCGGGATTGCTAGCTGATCGAGCAGGTCAGTGGCCCAGGCTCCGGCAAGCGGGTCCCAGCACTGCGTTGTGGTGGCATTGGTATATTCAGAGAGCTCCGATCCGCAGAGCCAGTTGTGCAAAAGATCGGGGATCAGCAACAAGCGATGAGCTCGATCCAGGTCTCCAGGCTGCATGCGTTCGTGGGCATAGAGCTGGTAGAGAGTGTTGATGGGCAAAAACTGAATCCCTGTGCGCCGGTACAACAGGTCGCGAGGAACGCGGGCGAAGACTTGCTCCATGACACCATGTGTGCGCTGGTCGCGGTACTGAAACGGCAGACCGAGCAGGAGACCATTACTATCTACCAGGCCATAATCGACTCCCCAGGTATCGACGCCCACACTGTCGAGTTTCCCCGCAAGCTGCCTCGCTTTGCGCAATCCGGCGAGGACTTCGTTCCACAGGCCCGGCATATTCCAGAAGCGATGCCCTCGCACCATGACCGGCTGATTGGGGAAACGATGAACCTCTTCAAGGTCAAGATTTCGTCCATCGAAGCGGGCCAGAATGACGCGTCCACTCTCGGCGCCCAGATCGACAGCAGCTAGATTGCGTGTCGCCATGTTCTCTCCCTTCTCAGCGCGGATAGGCAGCCGCAACGCCGCCATCGACATTGAGGATATTGCCGGTACTTTTTATTGAACGTATCGGCGAGGCGAAGAACGCAACGGCTTCAGCGACGTCTTCGGGCAAAATGTTCACGCCTAACGTTGTCCGTTTGCGGTACACGTCCTCTAGCTGCTCGGGAGCAACCCCGTACGTTGCCGCCCGCTCCTGTCGCCACGCACTATTCCAGATACGCGATCCGGTCAGCACTGCGTCAGGGTTGACGATATTGACACGAATGCCAAATTGTCCGCCCTCTTCCGCCAGGCAGCGCGCCAGGTGCGCCTCAGCAGCTTTAGCTGTCGAATAGGCGGCGGCATTCTTACCGGCGACCAGGGCGTTTTTGCTGGCGACGAAGACCAGATTGCCGCCACGTCCCTGCGCCAGCCAGAGACGGAACCCCTCGCGCGCGACCAAAAAGTAGCCGGTCGCCAGCACATGCCAGTTGGTATTCCACTGCGAGAACGTTGTCTCTGTAATCGGCGCGCTGGAAGCCAGTCCGGCGTTGCTGACGATTACATCAATGCCGCCGAACGCCAGGGCCGCCTGCCCAAAAGCTTCCTGCACGCTTACTTCACTGGTTACATCCATTTGTATCGCCACAGCCTTGCCGGCCCCAAAGTGCTGATTGAGGTACGTTGCGAGTTGCTCTGCACCGAGCAGATCAATGTCGGTCGCCACGATATGCGCACCATCCTGGGCAAGGCGGCGGCAGATAGCAGAGCCAATGCCCCCCGCCGCGCCCGTGACCAGCGCGATATGGCGAGCGAACTCACGTTCGGACGGAGCCAGTTTCAGCTTATACTGTTCAAGCGGCCAATACTCGACAGCGTAACTTTCGGCGTCGGAGAGCGAGATAAAGCCGCCGCATGCCTCCGCACCGCGCATTACGGCAATAGCACGATGGTAGAGTTGAGCGGAAACATCGGCCATTGCGGCATCCTTACCGGTGGTAAACATGCCCACCCCCGGGATAAGAATTACGCGCGGAGATGGATCAATAACTGTATCTTCCGTACGATAAACAGGCGAGGCGGCATCGGGATCGAGGTTCTGCCGCATGTTTGTCTCAAGATAGTGATGATATTTTGCGCGGTACGCCGTTACGCCAGCTTGCAAAGCTGCTATGAGCGCTGCGCTATCCTGATCAGGTGTCCACTCGACGAGCAGGGGCCACGGCTTGGTATGAACAAGATGATCGGGGCAGGCCGCGCCAATGGTTGTCAGGTGTGGAGCATCATGGCTCCCACCAAAGGTTAATACATCTGCGCCATCCTCGAAACGCAAAATCTGCCGCGTTTCTGCTGAGATCAGCCCGCGTAAGATGGGAGCAACCTGCGCTGCGATGGCACGCCGCTCCTGCACAGGAAGCACACCGACACGAGCGCCGCCGAAAATCGGGCGAGCAGCATGAGCGAGACGAGCCTCGACATAGTCACGCGCTCGTGAGATGGTCAAGAGGGTGGAGGAGTAACAGGCATCATCGCTCTCGCCCCAGGTGATGAGGCCATGTTTAGCCAGAATCACCAGCTTCGCCGACGGATTGGCGCGGACGGCTAAAGCGACCTCGCGCGCCAGTCCAAAGCCCGGACGACGATACGGTATCCAGATCAGGTCATCACCGAAGCAGGCCCGCGCCAGTTCCTCGCCTTTAGCAGCACAGGCGAAGTAGTTTGTCGCATCGGCATGAGTGTGATCAATGTGGGCAAAGGGCAGGAAAGCATGCAAGAGTGTCTCAATGGAGGGACGCGGGCGGCCCGGCTCGTAGAAGCAGTGCGCGAGATAGTCCACCATCTCGCTATCGCTCATGCGCTCACGTTGCAGCAAGGGCAATACATCGTCCAGGTATAGTCCAGTAAACGAGGCTGATGTGACCGTCGCAAGATCGGAGCCGGAGCCCTTAACCCACAGGATACGCGCGGAGCGACCGCGAAAATCGATCTCGTGCGCTTTGGCGGAGGTATTGCCCCCTCCCCAGTTGCAGGCGGAGCGATCCGCTCCCAATTTGCGCGAGCGTTCAACGAGTTGTGCGAGCGTAGCCGATGTTGTGATACCTGTCATTGCCGTAAATCCTTTGTGATTAGGTCAGATGCGATAACTCGGGTAACGCGATATGTTGGGTAACGCGATAAATCGCCGGAGGACGCGCTCAAGCGGGTCCCTACGAACCGGGATAGCCGCTTGCTGTGGTGGTTGCGCTGCGCTCCTGCGCTACACGTTCGGCGTAACCGCTAGCACGAAATGCCGCGATGGGATCGGGAGCAAGGCCCTGGCGTACGCGAGCTGCTGAGAGCAATGAGCGCACATCTGTCTCATAGGCAGCCTGTAGCACGCGATACGCTGCCAGCACGTCACCAGCCTCCTGCGCCTTTTGGAGCGCGGCGCGGTCCACCAGCAGCGCCTTCGCATAAGCCGTCTGCACATTAAGGACGCTCTGGATCATGGCCTCAATTTTAGGCTCAATATTGTGCGATTGGTCAATCATATAGGCAATACGAGCGGTATTAGCGTTGCCATCGGCGCTTGCACCAACGATCTCATTGAAGATACAAAAGAGCTCAAAAGGATTGAGCGAGCCGACGATCAGGTCATCATCGGCATAGCGGCGGTCGTTGAAATGAAATCCGCCGAGCCGATCTTCGTCGAGCAGTTGCGCGACGATCTGCGCAATATTGGTTCCCATTGGATGATGACCGGTATCCACCAGCACTTCTGCCTGCGAACCAAGCTTTTGCGCCATGAGCAGCGACGTGCCCCAATCCGGCAGATCGGTAGAGTAGAAGGCCGGCTCGAAGAACTTGTACTCGATGAGGAGGCGCATATCAGCCGGCATGGCAGCGTAGATGGATTGCAAGGAATCGAGCAGGCGATGACGGCGACGGCGCAGGTCGTCCTGCCCGGGATAATTGGTGCCATCGGCTAGCCACAGGCTGATGATATCCGAGCCGACCGATTGCGTGATCTGAATGCACTCTATAACATGCGCGATAGCCTGTTGTCGCACCGCCTTGTCGAAATGGCACAGGCTGCCGAAGCGATAGGCATTATCCTGAAAGAGATTTGGATTGACCGCCCCGATGCTCAGGCCGAGCTGCCCGGCATACTCTTTCACGGCTGACCAGTCGTCTACTTTATCCCAGGGGATGTGAATGGCGACGCTGGGACAGATGCCGGTGACCTTCTGCACCTGCGCTGCGTCCTCCAGCTTCTCGCGTAGCGTGCTGGCTGCCCCGGGCCAGTGAAACACCTTGAAGCGCGTCCCGGAATCTCCGTATCCCCAGGAGGGAGTCTCGACGCGGAACTGTTGCAGGGCTGCGATGACATCATCGATGGGAGCGCCTTGCCCCTGCAAGCGATTTTCGATTTCTGAACTCACATGCACACCTTGCCTGACTATGCTGATGGTTATATTGATAGAGGTTCGTATTAATCGAGATGAAAGACTTCCTCAAGCACAGGCGGGAAGCCCGAAGACGCCTCGACTTCGCGGATTAAGATATCGCTCATCTGCGCCTCCCAACGTTCGCTGGCCTGGCTGGCCGCCATGATTTCCAGGTAGCGCTGAAAATCCTCGACCTCCATATAAGCGAAAAGCTCTGTACCATGCAGATAGATCGAGTAGTTCCGGCACCCCGCTCGCTTGAGGTCTGCCAGCAGCTCCGGCCAGACTTGCTGGTGTCGCCACCGATACTCTTCTTCAGTTCCAGGCTTGATTCTCATCGTAAAAGCGATACGCTGCATAATACCCTCTCATACCTTTATGAATCAACCATATAGGAACCAATCGTATTTATGAGGGCGGGGGCAAGCCCCGCCCCTACGGATTCTAAAAATTGAACTGGTCGATATTGGCGCTGTTAAAGACCGTTGGCGGGCCGAGCAGGACCACGTTATTGGCGCTGATGGTGTAGCTGCCGAGCTTGCCAGCCGCGAAGGTCTCGCCAACGTTGCCTTTGATCTTGCCCTGAGTCAGCAGCGACGCGACATAATAGGCCAGATAGCCCAGGTTGGCAGGATTCCACAGCTCGAAACCCTTGATCGTGCCATCCTTTACGTACTGACGCAACTGATTCGGTGTCCCCAGTCCCGTGAGCGCCACCTGTCCGCCCTTATGCACCGATTCGAGGGCGCGGGCTGCGGCAGCAATACCCACCGTGGTTGGAGAAATGATCCCTTTCAGGTTGGGATACTGCTGCAACAGGGCCAGCGTCTGATTAAAGCTGGTCTGATCGTCGTCATTGCCATACGCAACTTTTACAAGCTGCATCCCCGGGTACTTATCCGTCAGTTCCTGCTTCATAAAGCCGATCCAGGTATTCTGGTTTGCGGCGGTACTCGCTGCCGAGAGAACGGCGATCTGACCGCTGCTATTGATCTGCTGAGCCAGCAAATCCACCTCGCTGCGGCCTATCTGCTCGCTATCGGCCTGGTTGACAAAGACGTTGCGCGCATCAGTTGCCACATCAGCATCATAACTCACAACCTTGATCCCCTGCGCCATCGCCTGCTTCAGAGACGGCGCGACCGCATTGGGATCATCACCCGAAATGACGATGGCGCTGACATGCTGCTGCGTCAGGCTGGTGATAAATGGCACCTGCGCGGCGGCATTGGCTGACGATGGGCCAACCTGCTTGAATTGTCCATTCAGATCCTTAGCCGCCTGCTGTCCTCCTGAGGCGGCGGTATCAAAATAGGGGTTATTCACCTGCTTGGGCACGAACACAATATTGAGGCCGCCCCCTGTAGCGCCAGAAGTACTTCCCGCAGGGCCGGAAGAGCCTCCGCAGGCGGCAAGTAGGAGCAGAACAAAAACCAGAAAACCGGGAACAAGTGACTGAAATAGCTTCTTCACTGCCTTCTCCTTCCTTAGGGGTAGGGGCCGAGTGGCCCCTACCCTGCAACAAAACCACCGCCCTTAGTGATAGGGGCTGGGCTGGCCTCTACTCAACGGACAAAACCCTGCCCAGCAGGCAAGATCCTACAGCAGGACAAGCACGCGGCATTGCCCCTACGAACGGCCCGCGGCAAGACGCCGCCGGGCTATCACAGCCTGGATACTGCGGGCGACATTGGGTCCCAGCACAGAGAAAATCAACAACAGTCCAATGGCGAGACTCTGGATATCCCCGCTGATATTCACCAGGCTCAATGCATTCTGTAAAACGCCAACGACGAAAATGGCTAGCATCACGCCCAACAACGAGCCACGGCCCCCAAAGATATCGACGCCGCCCAACAAAACGACCGTCACGACAGTGAGTTCGAACCCCACGGCATTGTCCGGTCGCGCACTGGAAAAGCGGGCGGTAAAAATTACTCCGGCGAGCGAGGCGATGAGGCCGGAAAGAACGAACAGGAGCAGTTTCACCCGATTCACGTTAATGCCGGAAAAACGCGCCGCCTCCTTGTTATTGCCTATGGCATAGAGCTGCCTCCCCCAACGACTGACATGCACCAGCACCACGAAAACCACCACCAGGATGACAAAGATCAGACTCGACCAGGGGAGCTGCGTGCCCGGGATCATGCCGAAACCGAGATTGGTAAAGGCGACGGGGAAGTTGCTTACCGCCTGATCGCCCAGCACGACGTAGGCCAGCCCGCGATAGAGGGCCAGGGTGCCGATGGTAATCACCAGCGAAGGCAGGGCCAGCTTCGTGACGAGCAGGCCGTTGAAGTAGCCGGCGACCAAGCCAACCAGGAGCCCCGCACCTATCGCCAGCCACATAGGATAGCCCCGCGACCAGAGCAGGCCCAGCACGACGCTGGTCAAACCCAGCACCGAAGCAACCGACAGATCGATCTCGCCAGCGATGATGATCAGGGTCATAGGCAGAGTCATGATGGCTATTTCCATAATGTTGCTGGGTAGCGCATACTCCAGGTTAAAGCTACTCAGAAAAAATGGCGAAAGCACGCTGCCGGCCACGATGCCGATCAGGAGTAAGGCCACAAGCAGGGCTTCCCAGGAAAGGAGCAGCGCTGGAACTTTTTTCATACGTTCTTCCTCCTGGAGCGCATGGTGCGCTGCAACCAGCGGGTGATAAAAGCGTCGAGGACTACGGCGCCAATGATGGCCGCGCCGTAGAGGGCCTGCAACCAGAACTGGGAAATGTTCAGGATGTTTAAGGCATTCTCCAGCGTGCCCAGCACAATTGCACCCAGCACCGCTCCCAGGATCGTACCGGAACCGCCGAAGATATTGACCCCGCCGACAACGACCGCCGCGATGACCTGCAATTCCAGGCCGGTGGCGTTGGTTGCATCCACGGTGGCATAGCGCGCGCCCCAGAGCACTCCCGCCAGCCCGCAGAGCAGCCCGGACGCGGCGAATGCTCCGAAAACCAGTCGTCCCTGGCGAATCCCAATGATCTTTGCCGCTTCAGGGTTGCTCCCCACGGCATACAACTGCCGTCCGGTCTGTGAGGCATGCAGAAAATAGCCAACGATGATGGCGATGATAGCCGCGATAAGAATCAAGGCCGGAATGCCAAAAATCTGAGTCGTTGCCAGCGCCAGATAGTCGGATGGCACGTCGGAGGCATTGACCTGCGAGGTTGTATTGGCTGCGAACACAAAGACCAGCCCCCGATAGACGTAAAGGGTTCCCAACGTGGCGACAATTGACGGAACACGCCCCAGCGAGACGATCAGCCCGTTGATCATACCCAGAAGTAACCCCAACGCGCAGCCCAGCAGGATGCCCAGCAACAGATTAACGCCAGGCAGCTCTTTGAAGAAATAGGCTGTGACGAAGGCGGTAATGCCCACCATCGACCCCACCGATAGATCCACGTTACGCGTCAACACCACCAGCGTCTCTCCTACGGACACGATGGCGAGAATGGCAACGGAGAGCAAAATCTGCTCGAAGTTATCGATGCGCAGAAAGCGCGGCGCTTGCAGGCCGACAACAAGGATAATGAGCAGCAATACCGCTAGCAGGCCCAGTTCACGGACGCGGCTGATCATACCCAGCAGGCGGGCTTGATTCTCCTGACCACGCAGCTTCGCACGCTCGACTTCTCGACTCGCGGTCGTCATGCTCTCACCCCTCCTGTCCTGTAGCGGCAAACATAACGCGCTCCTGCGTCGCTTCGGAGCGTGAGAATGTGCCGGTAACGCGTCCCTCGTGTAGCACGACCACCCGATCAGCCATCGCAAGCACCTCCGGCAGCTCGCTGGAAATCAGAATGATTGCCAGCCCCTCGGCAGCCAGATCGGAAATAATACGATGCACTTCAGCTTTGGCTCCGACATCGATGCCGCGCGTTGGCTCGTCCAGAATGAGGATCGATGGGTTGGTTGCCAGCCACTTGCTCAGCACCACTTTCTGCTGATTACCGCCAGAAAGGGCGCTGACTAACTGTTCCACTCCTGAGGAACGGATGCGTAGCTGACCGGCATAGTCGCCCGCAATCTTCTGTTCCCGGCGCGGATCAACCAGCCCCAGGCGCGAAATCTGTTGCAGAATCGCCAGGGTGATATTCGAAGCGATGCTGAAGTTCATCACCAGCCCCTGCTGATGGCGATCTTCAGGCACATAGGCAATACCATGCTCCATTGCCTGCTGTGGCGAGCGCAGAGAAATCTTTTGGCCTTTGAGCCAGATTTCTCCGCTTTCGGCCCGATCAATGCCAAAAAGTACCCGCGCCACCTCTGTGCGTCCAGCGCCCACGAGGCCCGCAAAGCCCAGGATCTCGCCGCGGTGCAACTGGAAGCTGACATCGGCGAAAACTCCTGGCCGCGTGAGTTGGCGCACCTCCAGCACGGCCTTTCCAATCTCAGCCTCGCCCTTAGGGAACAGGTTGGAGAGTTCACGCCCGACCATGTGCTTAATGATCTCTTCGGTGGTCATCTCGCTGACCGGAGCTGTGATGATGTGGGAGCCATCGCGAAAGACGGTCAGGGAATCGGCGATAGCAAAAATTTCTTCCAGGCGATGACTGACGAAAAGGACGGCGACGCCGCGCTCGCGCAGTTGCCTGACAATAGCAAATAATTCCTCGACCTCACGCGCCGAGAGAGCAGCGGTGGGCTCATCCAATACCAGGACGCGCGCCTGGATGGAAAGAGCTTTCGCGATCTCCACCATCTGCTGCTCGGCAACGGAAAGTCCCTGTACCGGCGTATGCGCACTGAGCGAAACATCGAGGGAGGCAAGCAACTGATCCACCTCGCGATACATGCGCTTCCAATCGACGCGCCCATAGCGATCACGCGGGTGGCGACCCATAAAGACATTTTCGGCCACATCCAGATCGGGGAAAAGCATCGGCTCCTGCTGGACAACAGCGATGCCGAGCTCCTGAGCCTGCGTGGGCGAGCGTAACGCTATTTCCTTCCCATCAACTTTCACCACCCCTTCATCCGGTCTGTGGATGCCGGCCAGGACCTTCACCAGCGTACTCTTCCCCGCTCCGTTCTCACCGACCAGCGCATGCACCTGACCGGGAAAGAGGCGAAAGTCCACGCCCCGTAGGGCCTGCACACCACCAAAATGCTTGACGATCCCTTGAAGTTCAATAATAGGTTCAACAGGCTCCATCACTTGCTGCTCCTCAACCGGCAATCTTGACGGACGAGCTTCTCCACAGTACAATAGGTGTAGATTGAAACGTTTCAATTGGTGAAGAAAAAAAATTGCGTTGCCCAGGGAAAGGATGCGTTACACGAACGCCCCTGTTCACGCGTCCATGTTTCTCTAGAAATATGCTGATATTCGCGCTTATTGAAACGTTTCAATAGAAGCAAGTGTACCCAATGAGTTGCTCGATTGTCAAGAGGATCGGGACGCGCAGGACTTGGTACGAGCAACGGCATTTGTGCCATACTATAGGCATAAGGCTCAGCTAGCTCTATTGCGCTCAATTGTTGCGTACAGAGCGCGAGACAAGGTGGCGCAATCAAATATTGAATCGACATTCTTTGGATTTCGCTAGAGATGAGGAACTGACACAGATGGGTTCACTATCAGGCATTCGCGAAGTGGCGAAGCTTGCGGGCGTTTCGCTGGGGACGGTCTCTAATGTGCTCAACCATCCTGAACTGGTTGCGCTGGAGACGCGGCAGCGCGTGCTGCGAGCGATTGACGAAATCGGCTTTGTGCGCAACGGATCGGCGCGTCAGTTACGCGTGGGGACCAGCCGTCATATCGGTCTGGTCGTACTTGATGTAGCCAACCCTTTCTTCACCGAGGTAGCGCGAGGCGTTGAAGATCTGGCAAACAAAGCAGGCTCTATCGTCATTCTATGTAATTCGGACGACTCTGTAGAAAAGGAAAACCACTACCTGCATGTCCTTGAGGAGCAGCGCACGCAGGGGGTGTTGATTACGCCGGTGCAGAACGATGCCAGCTACCTGCAACGCTTGCGGCGACGTGGCATCGCTGTCGTGCTGCTGGATCGTCCGAGCCGCATCAAAGAGCTCTGTTCTGTTGCAGTCGATGATGTGCAGGGAGGAGAACTTGCGACAACCCATCTGCTGGAATTGGGGCACCGGCGGATTGGCTTTGTGCATGGCCCGCTCAGTATTCGCCAGATCGCCGACCGACGACGAGGCATGATGCGAGCGATAAAAGCGGCAGGGCTCGATCCTGAACGCGTGGTGATTGATATCGCCACACGCGCCCAAAGCGCGAGGGAAGGTGAAGAGTGCGTGGAGCGATTGCTGGTCGTGGGCAGAAAGCCAACCGCCGCTTTTTGCGCCAATGATCTACTGGCGCTTGGGGTGATGCGCGGCTTAATCAAGCGTGGGATCTCCATTCCCGTGGATATGGCGCTGGTGGGTTACGATGATGTCGAGTTCGCCAGCGTCCTGGCGACGCCTCTCACCTCGATCCGACAACCCAAGTACGAGCTCGGGCGCGCCGCAGTTGAACTGCTACTCGACGAGGCGCAAAATCCCTCCTCGCATCAGCACAAGCACATCGTCTACCAACCCGAGTTGATCGTGAGAGAATCCAGCAATCCTGTCAAGTCTCTAGACCCACCACAAGCGTCCTGCTGAGATGTACTGACGCCCCATCCCGACTCCTCGTATTTGCTTTACGCAGCCTGAAAATCTATTCAAACAAGACCAGGAAAGATGTGTTTCTTCATCATTTAACCACCCGTTAACATTTCCATAACATTGGTGATCTATGATAAACGTAGTAGATAGTATGTTTCACACCTATCCTTATCGCAAGGATGTTAAGGAGCAACGTCTCGTTTATGTTAGTTGAAGACCACACATCACTGCAACTAGAGGCACAGCGTACAAAAAACATTTTAGCAGAACTGGATAACAGCGAACTCTCTGGCTTTCATTGGAAAGCCATGATTACCTCAGGAATGGGCTTCTTCACCGACGCCTATGATCTCTTTATCATTGGAGCGGCTCTTTCTCTCCTGATCCCTCTTTGGAAGCTCAATGCCTTAGAAATCTCCCTGGTTGGCAGTACCTCGCTGCTTGCCGCCGCCTTAGGCTCTTACCTTTTTGGCTCTCTGGCTGATCGCATCGGGCGACACGCGATCTACGGTCTGACGTTAGCCGTGCTCGCCGTTGGAGCCCTTCTTTCGGCCCTCTCTCCCAATATCTACTGGCTTCTGGTCTTGCGCTTCATCATGGGGCTGGGTATTGGCGGGGATTATCCCTTGAGCGCCACCTTAATGAGCGAGTACGCCAATCGGAAAGACCGGGGCAAGCTGATTACGATGGTCTTCTCCATGCAAGGTCTGGGCCTCGTTCTCGGACCGGTTATCGCTATCGTTTTACTCCTCTCTGGCCTTGACCATCAGGTGATCTGGCGCTTGATGCTGGCGCTGGGAGCAATCCCCGCGTTAGCCACCTTCTACCTGCGCCGTCAAATCGCTGAAACACCGCGCTTTGCCTTAATGATGCAGGGCAATACGGAGGCAGCAACCCAGACCATCAAGCGTGTCACGAGTTCGACCCGCCAGCAACAGCGAGAGAGAGGACAGACACAGTCTGTACGCAAATTGCAGAAATCATGGCTGCACCTGCTGCTGACGCCTCGCTATCTGCGCTGGCTGATCGGAGCGGCTGGTACCTGGTTTTTGCTTGATGTCGCCTACTATGGAACGACCATTTCGAGTCCCCTGGTGCTGAAATCCCTCAATGCTCATGCCGATGCCATTACCAATATGCTCTATACACTGCTCATCTTTACGGGAGCAGCTCTCCCTGGCTACGTTGTCGCAGCGTTGACAATTGATCGATTGGGTCGCAAAGCGATCCAATGCCTGGGTTTTGGGATGATGGCCCTCGCCTACGGCTTACTTGCGCTTGTTCCTAGCTTTACTGTTCTCACGGTTCCTTTCCTCACGCTCTATGCCGTTTCTTACTTTTTTACCGAATTTGGGCCAAATGTTACCACCTTTGTCTATCCCTCCGAGATCTTCCCGGTGATGATTCGCAGCTCTACTCACGGCATCGCCGCCGCTCTCGGCAAGGTAGGAGCCTTCCTGGGAGCCTTCGCTTTTCCTTACCTGCTTACCACTGTGCATCTGCCGGGGGCAATGGCCGTTGCTGCAATTACGTCGCTGCTTGGTCTGCTCCTGACATTCCTGACGCTGCCTGAGCCCAATCAGCGTTCACTGGAAGACATCGCTGGCGATCATCAGTTCCTCCATCCACACCCCGAGCTGGTGAAGGACGGCAGATAAACAAACCCATCGTTGGATATCCATCCCTGCCAGGATCGGCCTGGCAAGGATGGAGACGGGGCTATTTAATTTTCCTCTCCTTTTCGCGTTGCAAGCATGATCTCACTTTGTAGAGCAAGAGCAGCCAATGACGAGGATATGGGACAGATGAAATCAAAGAAAGCCTGTTCCACAACAGGGATGGGGGCTGAGCTCAGGGGGATAGACGCAAGCGCATTTTTCTTCTATAATTACTCCAGAGAGTTTGAGAACGTTCACTTGGCTATCTAACAAGAAGAAAGGATTTTGTATGTCAGGTATCGTTGTCTCAATTCATTGTGCTCCACATTCACACGCTCCAATGATCACTCTCCCCGTAGCGCATCTGGTCCCTGGAAAAGGGATCGAAGGTGATCGTTTCTATGCGCACCCAAAACTTCCTCAACCTGGTGCAAAAACGCCGTATGAAGTGACCCTGGTGGAGCAGGAGGCATTGGAAGCACTCAACGCCTTACAACCAGGAATGGTGGCTGCGGAACCGAGTGGAAGGCGGAATATTGTCATTCGTTCGTGTTCGCTGCAAACGCTCGCAGGGCGTCTTTTCCGTATTGGTGAGGTGCTTTTTTGTGGCGCAACACTTCGTGAAGCCCCTTGCGATTCTTGCGTGCAGCAGCCGAAGACCACAAATTCGCGACGGGAGAAACGTTTCCTTCCGAACAACCGGATAAATTGTGCCTGACGTTGCGACAACCTGTTGGCGTGGTGGCAGGCATTTCCCCCTGGAATTTTCCCTTGCTGCTCTCGATGAAGAAAGTCGCGCACGCCCTGATCATGGGGAATACGATGGTGCTGAAGCCAGCAGAGGAGACCCCGGTCATTGGTCTGAAGATCGCGGAACTCTTTGCAGCCGTGGGGCTTCCACCGGGGGTTCTCAACGTGGTGACGGGGCGTGGAGAGATCGTTGGGGATGCTCTGGTCTCACACCCGCTCACACGCGTCATCGCGTTCACCGGCTCGTCTGCCACTGGTCGCGTGATTGCCAGCAAAGCCGGGGGATTGCTCAAGCGCGTGGTGCTGGAATTAGGAGGCAAGGACCCGGTGCTGGTCCTCAGAGATGCCGATATCGACTATGCGGTCAATGCAATTACCTTCGCCGCCTTTATGCATCAGGGCCGGATCTGTATGTCTGCTGAGCGCATTATTGTCGAAGAGGCGATTGCCGACGAGTTCACCCAGAAACTGACCGCAAAAGCCCGCACCCTGCCGATGGGAGATCCTCAGGCGCATACGAATATTATTGGCCCCATGATTCACAAGGACCAGTTAGACATCGTGGATGCCCATGTCAAAGATGCCATTGCTCGTGGCGCACAGCTCGGTTGTGGTGGTCAGCGACACGATCCCTACTATCCGGCAACCGTTTTAACCGGCGTCACCGCAGACATGCGTATCTTCCGAGAAGAAACCTTTGGCCCTGTCGCGCCCATCACCGTAGTTCCCGATGTCGATGCCGCCATTGCTGCCGCTAATGATTGTATCTATGGACTCTCCAGTGGAGTGCTCACCAATGACTTGCAAAAGGCCATCTATGTCGCCGAACGGCTGGAAAGCGGCATGGTTCACCTCAACGACGCCTGTGTACATGATGAGTGCGATGCTCCCTTTGGCGGCGTCAAAGAGAGTGGCTTTGGTCGGGAAGGTGATCGCGCTTCTGTCGAAGCCATGACAGAGGTGAAGTGGATCACTATTCAGAAAGGGCAGCGTCACTTCCCCTTTTAAAAATCGCAGAAAGAAAGAAAGAGCGATCCGCTATGCAACAATGGGAATATTTCATGCTAGCAGTCAGTGTCAATGCCTGGCAAAAACCCGTCCCGGTCATCTCCGTGATCGACCTGGGCGGCCAGGTCATCCAACACACCTTCCCAACATTTCACACCTACATCAATGACCCGGGAGCGCATGGGTGGCAACTGGCTCATATTGAAGAGCACAATTGGGTGTTCAAGAGACCCAGGCAAGAACTGGTTTGAAGATCAATCCTGGGCCTGCGCACGAATCTCTTGCATGCGCAGGCCCAGGATTCCTTTGGGGGTCGTATCCCCAGGCCAGAAGGTCAACGTATCTTCATCGCGGTGGAGGTTCTCTAAGGAATAGCGGACCTGCAATGACCAGAGCAGCAGGAGCACCTCATAGCGTATCTCGTCATACCAGAAGTTGAGGGACCAGGAGTCAGAGGATGCCTGCTGGAACGCTGCCGCAGCAGGGGTGGAGATACGACGCAGCCGCGCGGCGATGCCTTCGAGCTCTTGCTGTGACGATGTCCGCACATAGAGTACATGTGGCTGCCGCAAGATCCAGACGATCTCAACACACTGCTCACAAGAGTACCGGCCCTGCATTCGCTCGTAGAACGTGACCGGAACAAAAAAGGGACGCTGACAGAAGAGGCAGCAAAGGACGGTTGTGGCGTCGTTGTGTTCTTCTCTCTCACAAGTAGACACGGACGTTGCTCTCCTTCACGTTTCTCCAGAAGGCTCCATCGTTCCTCACTGCGCCTCCCTCCAGAAGGCAGGCAAGCGGAGCAACACTGACCCACATGCCTGCATACCATCTGTTTGTGACCGTGGAGGTTTCACTGCCACAAACACCAGAGGCACAGCAGTTCTTACAAAGCAATACAGACAGACTTGACTTCGGTATAGTTTTCCAGCACCTCATGTCCCATCTCGCGACCCCAGCCAGATTGTTTGTACCCTCCAAATGGGAGGGCTGCATCGAACACGCTGTAACTATTGATCCAGACGGTCCCGGCTCGCAAACGGCCTGCCAGCCGATGCGCTTTGGTAATATCGTTGGTCCATATGCCAGCGGCCAGCCCATAGGTCGTGTCATTGGCAACCGGGACAATCTCGTTCGGGTCGTTGAATGGTAACGCAACCACGACCGGGCCAAAAATTTCCTCCTGGACCACCTTCATGTCCTGTTTGACATCGACAAGCACGGTGGGTTCAACAAAGTAGCCCGTGTCTCCTGCTCGCTTGCCACCAACCACAGCTCGTGCGCCCTGCTCAAAGCCCGACTCCAGATAGCCACAGACGCGATTGAGCTGCTCATCCGAGACCAGCGGTCCCATACTCGCCGTCGGATCGAAGCCCGAGCCCAGTTTGATCTTTTGCGCTTCCGCAGCTATGCCCTCCACCACCTCATCGAAGATATCTCGCTCAATGTAGAGACGTGAGCCCGCATTGCAGCATTGCCCATGGTTGAAGAAGATAGCGAAGGCGGCTCCTGGAATGGCCCGCTCAAGACTGGTGTCTTTAAACACCACATTAGGAGATTTGCCACCCAGTTCCAATGACACCTTTTTGAGGTTCCCTGCTGCTGCCTGCACGATCAACTTGCCGACCTCGGTTGAGCCGGTGAATGCGACCTTATCCACCCCAGGATGCGCGGCCAGGGATGCGCCAGCGGTTTCTCCATAGCCTGGCACAATGTTCACCACGCCTTCGGGGAAGCCGGCTTCCAGGATTAATTCGCCCAGGCGCAGGGCCGAGAGCGGCGTCTGCTCAGCCGGTTTCAAGACAATGGTGCAGCCCGCAGACAACGCAGGAGCCAGTTTCCAGGCCGCCATCAGCAAGGGAAAATTCCACGGGATAATTTGCCCAACCACGCCAATGGGCTCACGCAAAGTATAGGCAAAGTATTTGGAGCGAGGAGCGGTCACGCTGGAAATGGGGATAGTGTTGCCCTCAATCTTGGTGGCCCAACCGGCCATGTAGCGAAATATATCGACGGCGAGTGCGACATCGGCGGCTTTGGCGACCAGCACCGATTTTCCGTTGTCGAGAGCTTCCAACTGCGCGAACTCATCGGCATGGGCTTCGAGCAGATCGGCGAGCTTCCAGACCAGACGCCCACGCTCGGAAGGAGTCATATCGGGCCAGGGACCGCTCTCGAAGGCTCTGCGTGCTGCTTGAACTGCGCGCTCAATATCTTCTTTGTCTCCCTCGGCGACATGGGCCATCACGGCTCCAGTTGCAGGATTATAGACAGGGAAGGTTTTCCCAGAGGCAGCCTGGACCCACTTACCATCAATGAGCAGAGGGCGGGGTTGCGCAATAAACTGATGCACTTCCGGGGCTACCGGGATGTGTGTGTCGGAAACAGCCATGATTCTCCCTTTCTGGGTGCTATCACGCCGCTCATCGCAGCGTCTACTCAAAAATTGCTCTGTTCGCGTTGCGAGAACGATCTCTCCTTGCCGTGCAGGAGCAGCCGGTGACGAGGATGGAGGACAACGTCAAACAGCTCAGAGAGTCGTGGCATGACGCGTCCTATGAGAAGAGGGCAATAGAAAGCATCTCCCGATGAGTACAGCATGAACCAACCAGCAGCTGCCAGAGCTGGGTCGATGAAGCGCTTATCCTTTATCATCTATACTCATCGGATGAATACTCATATATTGAGTATAAAAGAAAAATAGGATGAAGTCAAGGAAAACATGTTCCATATCAGAACCTTCCCAACGGCGAGCCTGTGCCGGAGCAGTTCTGGGAGAGCTGAGAGCCCGCATCCTGACAGAGCGCTGCAAGTCGGATAAGGTCGTCGTAGCAGGTTATCTCACGAGACTACTGAGTTGGAAAGAGGTCGAAGGAGAACCCGTTTTGGCAGAAGACGCGGTGGTTCCATTGGACGCTGGGGGGAGAGGCAGGCGTCGCAGTGGCCCCTCTCCTCCACACGCAGTAACGGTCATGAGAAGCATGAACATGAGCATGAGAGCGCGTAACGTCGGCTTCAAGATGGACCTCCTGACGATATACTTCAAGAATATATTATACTGATATTACCTGCCCCAATTTTGCCTCTTGCGGAACACGTCGCATTCGGACAAAATTGCTCTGACGCGTCCATCGGCTCTGTTGTGCTTTTCATCATTCACAGCATGCCAACGGACGCTTGCTTTTTCAAGCCTTCCTGACCTTTTCACCAGTTCGTGAGACTCTACCACAGGGCTGTTGCAAAGTCGGGAATACAGGATGCCAAGCGGGGGTCAAGGGGGCTGCGGCCCCTTTGCGGGGAGCGGGGTGTCCCCGTTTTTTCCCTCCTCTCCTGCCGCCGAAGGCGGCAAAAAAAGACTTTGCAACAGCCCTGGCTCTACCAGAGGAAGCTCTTGCAAGAAAAAATCCTTTTGTGATATTGTAGAGAACAAACAAGATGTACTGCTTTTATCTCTCTATGCTTGTCTGGTCTACAGGTTCTCTTTGCCTCCCATCACTGTTCGCCCTCGCCTGGAGGGGGAGCAAGATGGGTCCCGGGCAGCGAGGTCAGGTGGTCATCCGCGTTGGAGAACATTTTTCTCTTGTTCCTTATAGTCTAGAAGAGAGTAAGCAACGTGAGCATCTCTGATCTCTCGTCCCATAATCTGGTGAGCACCAAATTGTCTATCCCGGTGCTCCCTACAACGCTGCTGCCGCGCCCTCAGCTCATGCATAAACTCGACGAGGCCCTCTCACACAAGCTAACGTTGCTCTCGGCCCCGGCAGGTTCTGGCAAAACCATCCTGCTCTGCCAGTGGGCCGCGCAAATTCCTCTGCCAGTTACCTGGTTGTCGCTCACAAAAGACGATAATGACCCGATGCGCTTCTGGAGCTACATTGTGGCAGCCTGCCAAAGAATACAGCCCGCAATTGGCAAATATATGATAGCTCAACTCCAATCGCCCGAACCACCACCGTTTGAGGCGGTACTCCCGCTGCTGATCAATGACCTCGCCTCGGTGCAGCAGCCTTTTGTGCTGGCTCTGGACGATTATCACGCAATCACCGAGTCAGCTATTCACCACACGCTTCGCTGGTTCCTCGATCAATTGCCCCCATCACTCCATCTTGTGCTTATCAGTCGCACAGATCCTCCGCTGGCCCTGGCGCGCAGGCGTGTGCATCACGAACTGGTCGAGCTGCGGATGGCCGATATACGCTTCACGCAGGAGGAGGTGACAGAGTGGTTCACTCATCTGTTGCACCTGCCACTTTCGCCAACACAGACGGCGCACTTGTTAGCTCGTACAGAAGGCTGGGCAGCAGCGTTGCATCTGGCGGCCCTCTCCCTGCATGGTTCCTCTAACCTCTCACAGACGCTTGCCGACTTCACCGGCAGCCATCGCCATGTCATCGATTACTTAATTGAAGAGGTGCTTGCGCACCAACCTGAGGAGGTGCATACTTTTCTGCTCGCCACGGCATTCCTGGATCGGCTCACAGGCCCGTTATGCGATGCCCTGACTGAGCGGTCTGATGGACAGGCGATGCTCGAAGCCCTTGAACGTGCGGGGCTTTTTGTGCAACCGCTTGATGAGCAGCGTTGCTGGTACCGCTACCATCACCTTTTTGCTGAGGCCCTGCGCGTTTGTGCGGCGCAAGAGATAGGAAACGAACAGTGCGCAGTCCTCTTTCGGCGAGCCTGCGGTTGGTATGAGCAGCATGGCATGCTCTTCGAGGCGGTGGAAATGGCCCTCTCAGCCGCCGATTACGAGACGGCGCTGCGCGTTGGTTTCAGCGTAGTTCCCCGGCTCTTGCTCAGCGGACAGCATGCCACCGTTGCCCGCTGGGTCGAACAGGTGCCGCACGCGCTGCGTGCTTCACGTCCGTTGCTCTGCCTGGGCCTGGCCTGGACACGGATGCTACTGGGGCAACGCTCGCTGGCTCTGGAGCCATTGCGGGAAGCAGAGCAGAGCTTCTCCAGCCGTCAGGAGCGCTGGGGACTTGGTCAGGTGGCTACTGCATACGCTCTGCTTGCTCGCCTGGAGCGCAATGGCAAGGACGCTATCCGCTGGGGGCAAATGGCGCTGGCACTCTTAACTGAGAAGGAGCTAGCTCAACGCTGTTTCAGCATGATCGCACTCGGCTATGGCTATCGACTGCAAGGCGAGGTGACACTGGCGCGTCAAAAGCTGCTCGAAGCTCGACCGCTGAGCGAGCAGATTGAGAGCAAAAGTGCTTTTCTGGGCACAACCCTGCTCCAGGGAGAGATATTAGCCCTTCAGGGGCAGCTTACCCAGGCTGCTGGTTGCTACCGCCAGGTCATTGAAGCCGGAGAGACCTGGATGCATCTGGCGATTGAAGCCGCTCTGGCGCTAGGGGAGCTCCTGTTGGAACGAAACGAACTCGATGGCGCTGCCATGCAGCTTGAACGCGCCTTGAACCTGAGCCATCAGTATGAAGAGACCATGCTGGTCGCACGAACAGTTCTACTGCAAGCCCGTCTTCTGCAAGCCACAGCATCGGGAGAACAGATAGAAGAGGCGTTCTGGCGCGCAGTGGTCCTGGCACGACAAAGTAAGCATCCGCAGTTGCAGGCGAGCGCGTACGCCTACCAAGTTCGCTGGTGGCTGTCCCAGGAGAACCTGGAGGCCGTCCGGCAGTTTCAGACCACCAGCGGCCTGAGCGGTGAAGAAGCCCCTGACTATGAACACGAGGAGGGGGCGCTGACGCTGGTCCGTGTGCTGCTGGCTCAGGGGGAGATAGCAGGGGCCAGGCGGCTTCTGGAAAGATGGTTAGCCTTCGCCACGATGCAGGGCCGGACCCAGAGTCAGGTGGAGATTCTCATGCTGCTTGCGCGGACTGCCGATATGCAAGGGCAACTGACCGAAGCCGTTGCACTGCTGCACCAATCCTTTCAACTCGCCGCAGAGGGGCGATATTGCCAGCTCTTTGTGCTGGAAGGCCCGGCCCTCTCTCGCCTCCTCCGCCTGCTAGAGCCACGAGTGCGAGGGAAAGCGAGTGCATCGTACCTGGAGCATGTGCTTGCTGCCGTGCCTGCTGGTCGGTCAATAACCTCCCCCTTGCCCTCTCCTGGCACACGCATGCCCCTGCGAACGCCGCTAACGCCAAGAGAGTACAAAGTGCTGCGCCTGCTGGCTGCTGGCCTCTCCGCGCGGGAGATTGCCAACGAACTGGTCGTCTCCATCAATACCATCAAGACGCAGCTCCAAAGCCTGTATCGCAAGCTAGACGCAAACAGCCGGGAAACCGCGCTGGTGGCTGCTCGCGCGTGGCAACTGCTCTAGCCTCTCGTTGCCAAAGCAGTCACCGATCAATGCATATTCCCTAACAGATCTATTTCGTTCCCCAGACAGTGAGATAGTAATCGATTCCGCAAAAGTCGGCTTGCTGCACCTCATGCTCCATCTGCTGATAAAGCGTTTGCAGTTCGGACAACGAAGCTACCTGCATCTGCACCAGAAATGGCTGCAACAATTGATATACCACGAGCAGATTCTGGACATTGCTCTGATGCAGCGCCGTCCCGGCAGAATAATCGACCACTGACGCATGCTGCCTGATTGCGCTGTACCCTGCTTGCCGCAGCAATAAACGCAACAGCGGCGTGGTCCCGAAGGTGCGCCCTTGTGGGGAAAACGAATGTCCTGAACGCTGCAGAGCTTGCGCAGCCAGCCCGGTGAGCGCATCAAGGGCGGCACTATTGGTAAAACCAAATTCCGGTTCCGTCAAACGCAGCATGCCTCCCGCACGCGTGATACGCCAGCATTCCTGTAGCAACGCTCCCCAGCCAGAAGTTGAAAGGAACCCGGTCAAGATGCGCCCATTCACCAGATCAAATGATTCAGCAGCGAAACCGAGTGGTCCTGTGGCATCCATCACGCGAAACGTCACATTCGGTAAGCTGCGTGCGTGTACGAGACTTGTGGCATAAGCAATCATCAACTGACTGATATCTATGCCTACCCCCTGAATATGCGGGTAGTGGGAGGCTACATCCAGAAGCCAGCCCCCTGGCCCACAACCGATATCGAGCACCTGGTGAATGAAGGAGACGTCCTCTTGCTCGGCAAATGGGCCTCCCATAGCCGTGGTCAGAAGGCGATCTTGCACCATGAGCCGGGCCATTTCGGCGGCGTTTTCCGCGTCGATCACGTAGTGAGTTGACTGTGTTGTATCTTCATCAGATGTATGCATGCGCGCTGTACTCTTTCCTTCTGCTCTTTGTTTCCAATGTTACCTTTTTCTCTAGGAATAGCTGGAAAAGTAATCATATTTTACCATTTTTTCATGAAAAGTAAATTCGCAAAAATGGAGAAAATAGGCTATAATAGATAGAAACAAGCGAGTACGATAACACAAGAAATATCATCTCTCGTAAATAATTCCAGCACGACAGGTTTTGAGCCGAGAGCCCTGGTATCGTCTGGCTTGTTCGTATTTTCCTGCAAGGTGACGTTTTGTGGTATGAGGAACTGGTTTTTTGCTGATCAATCAACGTATGTACAGACACTCGTGAACTCGCTTTCTGTTGGGATAGCGATTTTTGAAGATAGGGAGTTTCGCCTCCTTGCAGCTAATGCTGCCTATAAGACATTGCTGGAGCCCCAACCGCATCATAAGCAGAACGCTCAACTGCGCGATATGGTCCCGCCGTTTGTTCAGGCGGATTGCCTCGCCATCTTCAAGCAGACAGCTCAGACAAGAACCGCAGCTTATGGAGAGGCAATTACAAGGCAGGCAGCCACGGGAGCTCTGACGTCCTGGAACTGGACCTTGACTCCGCTTGCCGGCGCCGTCGGCTATTTACTGCTCACCGTGCATGAGGTCACTATTCCTGGATCTATGCAACAGGGTGAGCCCACAGTTCATACTGATCTGCTGTTAGAGCCACAGGAAATGCAGCCTTGCCCATCTTCTCTGAGAGAAAGTGATGAACATCTCCTCCAGTCCCATATCACACCGTCGCTTGCCTGTTCCCTGTGGTCAATGAGCATGAACGAGGAACGCCAGCGGTGGGCGGCTATTCTGGATCAACTGCCAGAAGGCGTTTTACTGGTTGAGGCAACCACCAGTATCATTCATTATGCCAACGCGATGGCTATACAGTTACTGGGGCTTCCCGCTTCTCAGTTGTTGGGAGTGCCGCTGAACCAGGTCGCCTTGGCAACGCCACAGCAGCCCAGGCACTTTGAGGGGTTCACCCACTGGAATTTCGCTTTGATTCGGGCGCTCTCCGGGGAAACCGTTCCTAACGAAGAAGTGCTGGTCAATCGCCCGGATGGAAGCCAGGCGGTGATGTTCAGTTCCGTCTCCCCCATTCGTACTATCCAGGGACGCATTACCGAGGCAGTGATTGTTTTTCAAGACATTACCGCCCAAAAGACGCTGGAGCAACAGAAACAAGAGTTTTTCGTTGTAGCCCACCATGAACTACGCACCCCTCTTACAGCCATTCTAGGTTTTGCAGAACTGCTACAGGCGGTTGAGAGCGATAGTGGAAATCAGAGGCGCCTCGACGCATTGGAGCGGATACAGCAAGAAGGGGTGCGCCTGCGTGTCCTGCTCCACGAACTGCTGGATGTCTCTCGACTGGACCATGCTCGCCTGGATATCCAGCAGGCTCCTCATGACCTGCTGGATCTTGTGCAAGAACTGGTCGAGAAATATCGTGCAACCGTGCGCACCCATCATTTCCGGCTCACTATCCAGGATGCGTCCCACCTGCTTCAGTTCATTGCATGGATAGATCGCCTGCGTATAGAACAGACCCTGGAAAACTTACTCTCCAACGCTGCAAAGTATAGTCCTGCCGGAAGAGTGATCGAGATGGGACTGCGCCGCCAGGAAGAGGAGGCGCTAATCTGGGTCAGAGATCAGGGACATGGGATTGCCTCGCATGACCTGCCCCGCATTTTCGAACGGTTTTATCGTGGCGTCGAGCGAGACCCCTCCACCAGTGGCTTTGGCGTCGGGCTTTTTCTCGCCAAAACGATCATTCAGGAGCACGGTGGTCACATCTGGGCCGAGAGTACACTGGGACAGGGAAGTACGTTCTTCGTCCGCCTTCCTTTAGGGCAACGTTTCTAGCGCGCTCGATTGCTAACGCTCTCACTGCCCTCGCCTTTGCAAAAAACGTATTTCCCTATTCCCTTCTCATTTATCGCTATCGTCTCATCCTCTCCCTTGTTGCCGTCGTTGATCGACAATTTCATAGAGAACAATGGCAGTGGCAATAGCGACATTGAGCGAATCGCAAGCGCCGCGCATCGGAATGCTAACCATGAGATCGCAGTAGGTCTGGTGCTCAGGCAGGAGCCCCTGGCGTTCGCTTCCCATAAGCAAGACGACAGGCGAGGGATACTCAATGTCTCTATAATGCCGTGTTGCGGCATCGGACGTGCCAACGACGGTATAGTGATGCCGGTTTTTCCACACTATGAACGCGTGAAAGCTCGTCTGCACCAGGCGCAGGGAAAAGATGGCGCCCATACTGGCCCGCAGGGCTGTGGGATCATAGGGATCGGTGGCCTCATCGAGCAGGAAGACGCCCTGACACCCAGCGGCATCACAACTGCGCAAGATCGTTCCCAGGTTGCCAGGATCTTGAATCGCCTCAAGAGCCACCCAATAGCTTCCCGGAGCGAGTCGGACCTGATCAAGTGGTTCCCAACACTGAGAGATTACGGCGGCGATCCCCTGCGGACCATCCTTTTGAGACAAGCTCTCAAAGGCTTCTGGACCGACAAAGAGGATGGGAACGCCTCTGGTGGTCTGCTGTAATCGCACTAACTCCTGTCCGTGCGGACTCTTCAGCAACTGTGGCGCGACAATGAGTCGACGAACGCGGTCAGGAACGCGCAGGGCCTCAGTAACCAGGCGCAACCCCTCGATCAAAGCCAGCCCGGTTTGTTCGCGTGCTGATCGCTTGAGGAGCGCCCGCAGTTGCTTGATCTTAGGGTTATTTCTGCTCATGATGATTTCAGATGAATCTGGCCGATTCGTACTATCGCGTGCATGGGTCATGATGGATTTCTCTCTTTCTCTAACAGACAATTTTGTGGAACAACATAGCGAGAAGCACGCGATCTCGTCTGTCAGAGGAACACAGACATGCATGCAGGCGGATCGAGCCGGTCAGCAGGCAGAGAGACGGCGCGCTGCCCGGTCACAAGAGAGGAACGTGGTCTTGAAATGAGGAAGCAAACGAGCCACACAACCCCATTCTCGATGAGAAGATCATCGAGGGAAGCAAGAGGAGTGGCACCGTTGTTCAGCCGCATAAGCCAATCAGTGTGCCGGGCTTATGCGGCGGGGATGCCTGTGAGCATATGACTGCGGTGGCTCATCCATCCCTGAAATTTCTGGTTATTGAGGGTGTTTACCAATTTCATGGGCCTATGATACCATGTCACCCCGATAGACGTCAACCGATTCACCTTTACCTCAAATAGCGCAACGCAGCTAGCATATAGGCTCGTGTGGCGAGAATGACTTCTGCGCTGCTCACATGCTCATCGGGCATATGGGCGACGAGCACGTCACCTGACCCAAAGCAGTGGATGTTTGACCGCGCGGTTGCGCTCTTGCTCCAACTGGATAAGCGCACGATGAACGTCCAGATATTTCTCAATCGCACTGACTCCTTCCAGACGCGTGCTGGCATGCGCCGATTTGCCAACGATCCGCAAGGTAAAAGTCAGCGCACCAGCCTGGGCAGGGATTCCGCAGCAACTCGCGCAGGGTGTTGAGCAGCCCTGCCTCGTCCAACGCATTTAACGCGCGCTGCTCTATCTCAGTAAACGGCATACTCATGTGTTTTGTCCCACCTAAGAGCATATCGCCATGCTCAACCATATCTTTAAAGAAACGACATTGCCCCGGTCCAATCGAGGAATTTTCGGCATATCACATGTCCCTGAGATTTCGCCAGCAAAGTAGACCCGGGCTATGCTCCTGATCCAGGCCACGCCGGAACAGGAACTATCGTTGCCGCGCTCTGCTAAGGCGATCTCGGTTAGTAACAAAGCAAGGCAAAAGCGATAAACAGAGGCCAGGACAGCTTTTACATCTGCCCTGGCCTCTACCGGGACTAAACGAAACGGCATATCCTGATCACTGGCCTACATCATAGGCCGCCTGGCAAGTCAAGCTTTGGGTAGATATGTATATAAGCAGGCTGCTGGTTGTTATCTCTTCTTATCTGCAACTCCGGCGGGAGATCAAGCCTTCGCTGAGGCGCTGGTTGACGACTCATATCTATGGTGGAACCATTCCAAAGGATCTGGTAGAGGTTGGACCCCATCATGTTGGGATGCCCGTCACAGCGGAAGAAGTACCCTCTATTCCTGACCCTTATATGCTCTGGTCTTGCCATCATGCCGCAAGCGGTCAGCAACTGTATATTGAGCCATCTCCAATCGAGCCCCTGCTGCTGGATTTGTTTTTTGACAGTGCCCAGGGCGTGATCAAGACAAATCTCAATGCCGATCTGCATCTTCCCTAACAGCGAGATAGGCTCGTTGGTATCAGTGATATATTCGTTGTAGAGTGGATTGAGAGGAGCTTGGTATGCAGTATTGAGACGATCAATGTTAGAGAAACGCAATTTATGAACAAAGCCTGCATTTACTTCTCCGCCCTCCCTATAGAAATAAGCCACGGTGTTAAAGTAGACCGGGACCGGCACCGGGACTGGAACCGGCGTAACCATCGGAGGAACTGTCGCCGGCACCGTCATCGGGACAGTTACCGGCATAAGTACAGGCACATTGACTATATTAAATTCCATCGACAGAATACTTCCAGGCACAATGAACCAGTCGTTGTATCTCCTGCGTCGGCAGTGCTTCCGTATGATATTCACTATTTCGTTGAAGCTATCATTTGAATACAACCGGGCAGCCGCTGGCTGGCCGGGGAGATCAACGCCAACAACCGGCCTGAAAAAGAATTCAGGCGCCAGAAACACTTTTAATACCTGGGGATCGGGCTCTACAAATTTCTGGCAAAGATCAATGACATTACAGATATTCCAGGCTCTCAGGCGCGCATCCTCTTCTAGACTCACCGGACGAGCAAAAGGGAAAAAAGGCGGATCGGTGACGATGTTATAGGCTATGAATTGCACGGCTGTATAGGGTGATTTCTCCGTTGACGCTTGCATTGCTCATTTTCCTTCCTCTTGTAAGGGGCAATATGACAGGCAGCACTAAAGGCGGCCCCTCTGGCCGCCGCGCGAAGACGTTAGAGATGTTTCTTGAGAGCCGCGACGAGATTACCAATGGTCTGATCAGGGTGATAGAAATTGAAATCGACCACCTCGTGGTAGCTGGTATTCATAAAAACAAGATCAATAGCCATTGATACGCTCCCACTATTCAAGTGGCTGAGCTGTCCGGTGAATGAGGCGTGTGTGATGCTGAGCAGGCTATCCTGCCCTTGCTTGCTGATCCAGCCACCTACAGACGCCATCGCTCCTACCGCCTTCTTGAGACCTTCTAGCGTCCCCTTCGCCGTCTCTAATCCTGCCGTGGCGGTGCCCAGTTTAGTATAGAGCGGAGCAACGCGCGGATCAGCTTCAACGGGCGTCGCCTGGATCGCTTTGCCGTCGAGGTTCAACTCCCCTTGTGCGGCTGCGAGAGCTCCCTTTTCGCCGCTCATAGCCGTTTCGTGAGCTCCGACCTCCGTCTCCCTTTCAGTGATGCGCGCGCCGTCGCCAGCAGCGTGCAGCCAGTGTTTGCTGGCATCACCCTTTAGAGCCTGGATCTCCTTATTGAGCTGGTCAATGGTATACTGATTGGCATCAATGCTGTTCTGAATGCTGGCTACTTTGGCCCGCGCGGCGTTCAACTTCTGCAACGCGCGGTCGCGCTCGCCCTGGACGACAGCTCTTCCTGCTTTAATTTGCTCCTGAAGCGAAGCTACCATCTGTTGAGCGTTATCCACTTTCTGTTGTGCATCCGAGAGCGAGCTGATAGCCGAACGCGCCTCTTGCGCAATGGCTGCCGTCCCCTGCGTCTTCAGGTACTGATAGAAATCATTGTCCATCGTAGCAGTGATCGTGAAGTCGGCGGAAGCGAAGTTACTCAGGGGACATTGAGCCGTCAGGCTGGCCTGGAAGACGTTGAACAATCTGGCCGAGACGCTAAACGCAAAGCCATCTTTTGTTACCAGGAGGTCAATATCTCTGGTAAAGCCCAGCATGGTTACCGCGCCTGAGAAGATGCAGTGTATGCCCCGGTAACGGGAGGTAGGCGCATCATATGTTGCCAGCGAGATTAACGGGTCCCCTCGCCCGCCATGTCCGGTCAGGGCAAAGATTTCGCCAATCGTGATAGAGTTGATGGTTCCGTCAACCGCGATCCCCTGGTTCGTGCTGACATCTACGCTTGCGGTGCCATTGAGCCCGAAACAGTCCAGTGCCGCGTTGAGCCGTATGCCCTGTGGATACGCCAATTGCCCAATCATGGTTGCTTCGGGTGCAAGGTAGAGCTGGACAGCCAGCGCCACCTGCAAGTGATCGCCGACCAGAGTAATAGTATAGTGCTTCAAGGTCGTGCGGTCGGTCAGATACCATAAACTGCCTGCTTTCCCCGTGACCAGCAGCACATCGCTGGCCCGGGTGGGCAGGCTAACGCGCCCCTGGGCAAAAGCCTGAATCAGCCCTGGCGAGACGATATTCTTATCCAGATCAGCCGCCAGACTGCCTGGAATAGTAAAAAGCGCCGTTCCTTTGAGGGAAACTTCCTCAAGAACTCTATCCAGCGCGGTTGGCGGAGAGACAACCGTGCTGACCAGAGTCGAGTAGACATTTGCCAGCGTCAAATCACTGATGCTACCGGCTAAAAGGCTCCTCTGTGGCGCCACGGAGTCGAAGAGAATGGCAATTGCGCCGCGAAAGCCGTCCAGATCAAGCGTGCCTGCCAGCCCCAGCGTCGGGATGCCCTCCCAATTGCAGCCAACGAGCAAGGCCAGATCGCTCAAGGTCAGCGATGGGATAGTGAATGCCTGCCTCCAACTCCCCTGCATCGTCGCCGCGAAGTACAGGCCGCCTTCGGTGACATCCAACTCGCTGCTGAAGGTCAACGGTTGATTGTGGACTGTAGCGGTCGCACTGGCAAGGACGCTGAGGATCACGACGCCCGCGCTCAATTGGAGACGCAGGGTCCCACTCAACGTCACGGCACTATTAAACTGACCGGCAATGCTGGCGGTCAGAAGGGAATTCAGAGCGGGATTCTCGCCGATCTGTAACCTGATAGGCAGCGTGACATCGCTCATATTGAGCGTTTTCTTCAGCAGTTCCAGACCCTTCTGACCGCCAAACTCCATTTCGGCATAGAAGTTAATGCCTGGAACGACGCCTACGGCACTGGAGGGCAGATTAATCCTGGGAGAGGTGATTGTTGGCATGTTGAAGGCGGCCAGATCAGGAAAGGTAAACCCTGGATCTTGCAATGATGCGATTACCAGGACCATCTTTTGGAAGCGAAAGCTGCTGTCAAAGGGAGCGAGCGCAGAACTGAGGCGGGAGAGTTTCCATTGCTGCGGTAGATCCATTCCAACCGCAAAGCCCCAGACACTGTTAGCTTGCTTGACCTGTAAGGCGACACTGCCAAAATCATCAACCTGGGCAGCAAGCAGCAACGTATGAGCGATGGCGTCCTTCTCAATGCGCACCTGTGCGTTGGTGAACGCTATATCGAACTCACGCGGACCGGGTATGACATCTCCGCAGAGGCTTTCCACCAGAGCGCGCAGGTGCAGGGGAGGAAGTTGTCCGCGCAGGCTAAAGGCTCCAGGCACCTGGTAAGCAAGAGCCAGGCTGACACCCGCCAGCGCCAGTGTACCGCTAAATGCGCCGTTGATACCGCTCCCCCTGGCATAGTCGATACGCAGTTGTACATCACTGATCGTCAGAGGCTTGCTCCCCAGATCGATGACCCACGGATGCGGTTGATCTGCCATAGCAGCCTGGATGCTCAAGGATTGCCCTGGAACTGCCGTAAAAAACACCTGATCAATCAGCAAATCGCCAACCGGAGGAACATCCGGCAGATACGCACGTAGAAGAGATGCAAGCGGTAAGGCCGTTTGTGGGCTCAGGTCGCCAGTGATGACAAAATCAGGCACAGAGGCCATGATAGTCATAGGAACATCTGCAACGGAGAGGGAGCCGAGGAGCATGGTTGAGAGGCTACGACCTCTACCCAACGGGTCGATGACTGTAAAGCGCACAAAGACCTGGCTGACCTCGACCAGGAGGCGATGCCCGTCAATGGTATCATCAATGGGCCGCCACGGCTGATTGTCCAGGCTAATCAGCAGCGAGACGATATCAAGCGAAAGAGGATCGAAGCTGACACTGAGCGCCACTGCCTGGAGATTCAAAGAGCCCGGCAGCGGGAGGTGAGGGGCTAACTGGCTCGCCAGATCATCGGCTCCCACCAGATCGGCCAGATCGCTCAGGCTCGGCAGGGTCAGCCCCTCAAAGATCCCGCTAAACGTCAATGTATCTGCGAGTCCTGGCGGTACCTCTGCCACCGCATCCATTGTCACATGCCCTCCCACATGGATATCGCCGCCAAAGAACATGCCTGGAGTGTAGGATGGATGACTTGCCAACCAATCGGCAGTCAGGGGGCTATAGAGGTTAATGTAAGTACTGTCCAGCTTGACCGATCCCCGAGCAAGTTGAGCATGGGTAAGTGCTTGCAAGTTGATACCAATGAGCGGCGTACTCGTGCGGCGGGGTAACACACGAGGCAAGACCGGCAGAGGCAGCGTCGGGTTGAGCGGGGGCAGCAGAATCGGGCCGGAGAGGATTAATGGCTCTGTCGTGCCAATCATCTGCTCGATACTTCCCAGCAAGCCATTCAGATGCATGTGACAGATAAAGTTTAGCCCCTGGCATAGGGGCACGTTGAATTCTTGATCTATGTGATCTTTCGTGGAAACAATAAAGCGAGCGTCGGTTAGCGTGAGCAGATCGAGATATGATCGCTGAGCGGCCCCAAACGGTTGGCGAAAGTCAAAAGACACGGGCAGATGAGGAAAGCTCTGAGAAAACGCCCAGGTTGCGGGAAGATGATAGCGCAGGGTGATGGCAACGCCATCAGGGGCCTCTTCAAAGTTGGCGGTCACGGGTACATCTTCGACGTTCAGAAACGTTGAAACGCCGGTGATCGCGATGGTTGTTGCTGCGGGGCTGTCGGGAGCAATTTGAGCCTGCCGGAGAACGATGGGAGCGCCCGCATAGTACGTGTCAATGAGCATCTTGACACTCGCCGAGTCGAAGGTGGTGCTGCTAAGCGTCAGTTGCCCCTGCTGGAGAAGTTTCTGCAACGTGGAACGAAGGGTCTCGCTACTCATCACATGAGCCTTTCTATCCTCTTCACCTATATAGAACAAGAAATATATCGCATACCATCCTACTGCATCTTCAGTAGCCTCTATCCAGTAAACCTCGGTTAGCGATTTTTTTTGAGGATGAGTTAGGCCGTGCGAGTCATGGTCCATCAGCGGTATGCAAAAACTCCCACGCAAGGGAGAGCGTTTCTGAAGAGGAGAGCAATAGGCGGAAGGTGACGAGTGGTAGAACAGGGGGAAGAGCATCATGAGAATCTTACCCGTGGGGTAAGATTCTCGTGACATAATACACTATATTGAGCTGGAAGGAGCCTCGCGTGTGCGCAACTTCATGAGAGCATAGCACCCACCCAGGAAAAAGAGGCCACCGGCTGCGGTGTAGATACTATCGATGCGCCCAAAGCTCATTCCCAGCAGCACGCCCAGTTGCCCTGGCACCACGGTACTGACCAGGAAACCCACCAGCGCCGTTGAAACAAGCGACGCCAATGTCTCTAGAGGGATAAAGATAGACATGATCCGCCCGATGAAGTCCGGGGGGGTCAGGTGTAGTAACAGGGTATTGATGGCGCTTTTGACAATGCTCAGGAAAACGCCAAAGAGAAAAATGAACACGAGCGCAGGCAGCAGAATGGTCATACGTGCAAACACGAATAATGCGAGACCCCCGGCCATCATGCCGAGCCCGAGATTGCGTTCCAGCCCTATACGCTTCGTCAGTACGCCAACGCACAGGCCACCGCCGACAACTCCGATGCCGAGCACAGCGTCCAGCACGCCAAAGAAATTGGCAGCAATATGTAGATTATTGGTGACGAAGTAGACGCCAAGCGTTGTCAGCGAAACCCCTCCGAATGTCGCAATGAGAATCGCGATCAGCAGCGAGATAAGGCGCCCACTGCTCGTAAAGAAGCGGATGCCCTCTCGGAACTCAACCAGAAAATGACCGGTATTTCCTTGCCCCGGGCGACTCTCCGGCCCGGGAAGATCAATTGCTCGCAACGTCAGAAATGAGATCGCAAACGAACTGGCATTGAGCAGCAACGCCCATTGGACGCCCAGACTAAAAAGAACAAGCGCGGCGAGCGCAGGGCCAATGACGCTAACCATACCCAGCGTGGCCTGGAGCATACCAATGGCGCGTGATCGATCCGTTGTGGGAACCAGGTTGCCGATGAGGGCCAGGCGCGAAGAATTGAAAAACTGACTACAGGTACTACAGCAGAAAAGCACGGTATAGATGATCCCTAATTGCCACAAGACCGACAATTTGCCCCCCGGTATCCAGGGCAAAGGGATCAGATTGGCAGCTAGCAATAGCGAGGCAACTAGAACGGCCCTCAGGATGTCGGCCCACAGCATCGTCTGGCGCTTGTCCCAGCGATCCACAAAAACCCCCGCGAACGGACCTATCAGAAAGACAGGGATGCCCATCGCCAGGAAGATACCACTGGTAGCCAGGGGAGCCCATGTCGCTCCACGCGCAATATCTGAGGCGATCCAGAGAATAAGCGTCGTGTTAAACACGAAGTCACCCAGGACAGAAACCGTTCTTCCGCTCCAGAGAAGGGCAAAGTTGCGATTAATGTAAAAGGGCGTTTTTCTAGCGGACACGGCAGCACGCGTCTCTATAAATTCCATTGTAACCTCACAAAGTCTCTTTATGCCTGTACTTCTATTGACGCCAAACGCGCCGGAAGACTGGCGTTACTGTGCATGGCGTGCAAGAAAGTTGATCACCATCTCAGCCCAAAAACGCTCGGAGTACAGCTCATGTTTGAGATTAGTCAGTTCGCAGTACTCAAAATGTTTGCTGCATTCAACCTGCTCGGCAAGAATGGACGCGAGCCGGCGAGATTGGCGAGTGGGACAGATGGCATCATCAGCTCCGTGAAGGAGCAATATCGGCAGCCTGCTCAGCGTGTGCGCGTAAGAAATCGGGCTTCTTGCGGCTAACTCCGCCTCGTTCTCCAGTAATGGCCCAAGCTCTAGCTGGAGAGAGCCTTTGAGATGTTTATTCGCGCCAACATAGAGATCTTGCAAATCGCTGAACGGCGCCCCGGCAATCACACAGTTCCAGAGGTCCGGGCGCAGTCCGGCGGCCAGAAGGGCCAGGTAACCGCCATAACTCACTCCATACAACGAAATCTGTTGCCCTCCATCCTGACAGCGTTGTATGAGCATTTCGGCCAGTTCAATCACGCTATGTACATCCACCCCTCCCCAGTCGCCTCTGATCATCTGCTCATACTCCACACCATAACCGGTGCTGCCCGGGAAATTGGGCGCAACCACCCAGAAACCTTGCTCTACGAGACGGGACAGTAACGGACTATACGACTGCAAGATATTGAGATGGGGACCCCCGTGCAGAAACATCAGGATACGTTCGTAGTTCGTCGAAGGCGCCGTAAACGAGATGACCGGCATACGCTCTAACGTCGGAACGTTTGCCCACCAGTGCCGCCCCTGAATCGACGCAGCACGCTCTATCCCTGGATGATGGAGTACAATCTCGCAGGTATGCGCCAGTCGGTCGTAGCGGCATAACGTTGGGGCGATTCCTGGCGTTTGATAATTTGCCAGCAGATAGCGCGGGTCCTGGCAGAAAACTGGATTCAGCAGGAGGGCATGGTCAACATCAACAGGCTCAAGCCCATCATCCATCTTTGCTATCACATAGCGCCGATTAGCTTCAACCAGGCCACCACATATGACCAGTTCCCCATTGGCCGAAAACCCCAGTGCCTCCGCGCTAAAGCCGATGTCCTTGAACCACCGTGTCTCTCCTGTCGCCAGCGTATGGCTTCCCGGGAGCAAGAAGCCATCATCAGAGCAGGCTGTGATGCAGGCATGGCCGCCGCCATCAAACGCGCTAATGGTCCCCTGCTTTCCGGTGATGGAGAGGAGATTCATCAATCTGGTTTGATCAATCGTCTCCCCGTACTGATAGATGATGCCTTGCAGGCGTTCATCTGAGGCCGTTGCGACATTCACGCCTAAAATGCGCGCTTCAGGATTCCAGGCGCCGAAGTTTGCCCGCGTCCAGGAACCGCTGATGATCTGGTAACGACCTGTCTCGGGGAAGAAAAGCCCAAAACGAATGCCTTGCTCGGTACTGATAGCCAGCAACACCTGTAAAAAACCTGTGCGCGAGCTTGCTGCAATCACGCGAGCGGGAATAGCAAGCTTCGTCGTCAGCATACATTGGAGCTTCCCTTGATGCAGCCTGTAGAGCATAAGCTGCGTGGTCTCCCCCTCGCTGCGAACTAGGAGAAGCTCCTCCTGAGAGACCCATTTGAGAGCACTGACGTCATACTCAATGGGCTGCGTAATACGCTGCGTCTCTAGTAATCTGCCATCGGGAAGGATGTTGATGATCTCCAGCGTGTGCTGATGTGCATATTCACAGAGCACAGCCAGATTGCACACTCCCGGACTCAGAGCCAGGCGCAGTAATGGCGGTCCGGCGGCAAGTTCAGGCATACTCAAGTGCTCCAATCGTGTCGAGCTGGATCAGAAAATCCAGGCCCCCACGAGCATATTTGTCCTGGGCGCCAATGCTCTGGAGCGCGCTGTTTAAATCATCCAGCGTATGTGTGCCGTCAAGAAGGTTGGTGAGATGCGCTTCCACCGGGCGGAGATCGAGCGAACGATTATCACGTCCAACAATACGCAGCGTTTCGTGAATACGCCCACGATGGTAAAGCATCCCTTGCGTGATCTGGGTATCGGCTGTCAGCCGCAGAGGCCGACCGGCAAACTTGGAACCCAGCTCTGCTGGAGAAACTCCCACACCAAACAGTTTATCAGCCAGGCCGAGGGCTTCATTCAATGAATAACTGCCGAACAGGGCCGTTGACTCCGCTCTGGTGGAGTAGCCGAAAGCGACGCGCAGGAAGGCATCTCTGTCGGTGAGGTTAATCCCACCATCTTGCTGATCAATGAAATGTCGGGCCTGCCACCACCACGATTCCATCGAAAAGTTGTTGCTATACCAGAAGCGGGCCATCTCTCGGTATGCCTGCAAGGCTGTATGATAGGTCTGATCGTAAAAGTTCCAATAGGACTGCACCTGCTCATCACTGTTGGCTGCAAAGGCGGATACAATAGTGTAGGCGGCCTTTTGCGATAATTCGTGTGCCAGCATGACGCCGGAAGAAAGAATGGGATCGACAAAGCCGGCGGCATCTCCTGCCATCGCCCAGCCTGGCCCCTGCATCCGTTTGCTGGTATAGGACCAATCTTGAATGGCGCACACATCATGTTTCTGATCGGCGGCGATCCGTACTAGCGAGGCGCCGTCTAACAAACCGCTGATCTCAGGACACGACTGCAACTCGTTGATGTACAATTGTTTCAGCCCGTCGGGCATGTTCTGTAAGGTCTGCCGGTGCGTCACGAATCCTACGCTCACGGTATCCTGCTTTACCGGGATATACCAGATCCAGCCATGAGGCGTTGTGGCAACGAAGATATGGGTCAGGGTGGGGTAGCCAACAAACTCAAATTTCCACTGCGCCCCCTTCCAATATCCCCAGATGGCATAATTATTCATCTGCTCGTCATACTCGCGAAGCTGCATTTCGCGGCTGAGAACAGCGCCCTGACCGCTGCAATCCATTAACCAGGTGCTTGCTACTGTGTGCGTGCCCTGCTCGTCGCGATACTCTACCCCAACCACCTGCTGACTCCCTGGCGCACGCAGTACGCGCGTGACGTGAGCGCCTTGACGAACCTCGACGCCGCATTCAGCCGTATGCTCCAGGAGCAACTGATCATATTCGGCGCGGCGCACCTGCCAGGCTTTGGTGTAGTAATCGGGAATCGGTTCTCCTCTCGCGATAAACGTGTTCACAATCTCGGAGAACGCAAAGCCCCAGGGCTTGCGGTCACGTCCCCAGACGTAGGTCGCTCCCACTTTTTCCAGGAAGCCATAGTCCTTGACTTTTTCATAGACCTGCATCTCTTTGAGAATCGTTGAGGCGCCGGCCAGCAGGGATTCTCCAACATGGTGGCGCGGGAAAACCATTTTCTCCAGCAAAAGTACCTTCAGATGTGGAGCGTAACGTTTTACCAGTGTCCCCACAGTGCTGCCAGCAGGGCCGCCTCCAATGATTACGACATCATATTTCTGCATGTTCGTTCCTCTTTCTCCTGGTTTGACATTCTGATCAGGTAATTGCGAATCTGCTTGATTGAGGCTAGCATATGCTCCTGGTTAGCGATGATTCGGCCTATGCGCGCTGATAGCGGTTGTGACATTGCTGGCCGGCAGTGTTGTAAGTTCAGCACAATGCCGCGTAATGTCGTAGGGGCCAGGCTATGCGGCCTGCGCAGGAGACGCCAGTACCAGAACGCTGCCCGGCGGTAGTACCCGCTCTGCCAGTACGCTTGAGCCAGATTGAGCTGCGCCTTTAAAGCGGTCCGCTCCTCCATCACTTGAGTAGCGCCTGAACCATCGGCGCGCCGGGCCAGAAACAGTTCAAGGATTTCGATGGCCTGCTCTTGCTGTCCGTTTTTTATGAGTAACTCAGCCAGCTTTGGAGCAATGTAACACTGCACCGCTATCGAAGAACTTTTAACGGCTAAACGGTATGCAGTCAGATATTGCCGCATTGCCGCATCTGGATTGCCCAGCATGCGCAGGTAAAGATCCCCTAAATTGGTTCTCAGGAGCACTTCCTGCGCCGTTGGATGAGTCACTTGCTGCAATCCTGCCAGGCCATCTGTCTCGATCTGACAGGCAATTTCAGGTTGTCCGCGTTTGCAGGCGAGCAGCGCCTCCCCGTTGGCAATCGCCGCGGTCGCAGATAGCCTCTCCTCGTCTTTCAAGTCCTCAATCTCATCAAGATAGCGACGGCTGCGCTGGAAGCTCCCTGCTGCGGCCTCTAATAGCGAGGCTTTCTTCCCCTTCACCAATCTCTGTCCCAACTCGCCGTACAGACGAGCCAGACTTCTTCTATCCAGAGCGCCCTCGTAATGGCAAAGAACGTTATAAAGCATGTTTGCCTGTACATCAGGAAGACAGAGTAATGAGGCAATATAGTTTAGCGTTGCGGTAGCGGTAAGGTCGGTGTCTCCGACGTGCTTCGCATAGCGGCGTAGATGAAAAAAGTACTTTGACATCATTCTTGGCTCGGTGAGCGCGCGTTCTAATGCCGGGAACGCCCGTCTGGTAAGCAGCAATTCCAGGTTCTCTACGCCAATGGCAAGGGCTAGCGCCGGGTAATCTGTTGGAGATTGCACCCCCTGCAAAACTTTTCTGATCAGGCGCTCTCGCTCCCACTGCTCCAGGCGACTAAACGCCGCAGCGGCCTGCTCTGCCGCCTGACGCCCTGCATGGCAAAACCAGGTCTCCGCACCGACGGAACGTGTTGTAATCAAGGGGTGAGTGTCCTTCTCGGTCGAAAGGCTGCTCTGGCAGCCGGTGAGGCGCTCCCAATCGGCTACGCGTACCCGTCCTCCACAAAGATGCAGCAGAAGCGTGCTCTCCTGGCTATCGCTCTGGCAGAGCTGAGATGCCATTTGCTGATCCGTCTCATACTGATGTAGAAAGAGCACAACCGGAAAAACGCCTCGCGTCGCAGAAACAGCCAGGAGCTGCTCGATAAAAACGCTCTCGCTGGTCTGCGGCGGAGTGATACATTCAATAATGATGATAGGAGGCGCGTGAGAAGCGTTCTCCACAATGATTCGCTCAAGCTGCTTTGTCACATTCTGCGGCGTGTAGCTCTTATTTCTGAGCGCATCCAGGATCGCATCCGGTGATGGGAGCTGTTCCGTCGAGGAAAGACCGCTATAGCAAAGATAGCATGGAACGTGAAACGGCTGGCTCCCACTACAAAGGAAGTAATAGATCCTGTGCCCCTGGCTTGCACAGGTGCTCAAAAGCTGCTGCACGCAAGGATCAATAGCGCCTGAAGCTCCAGCTACCAGGTACTGTCCTGGCTGGTCATTTTGTTCCAAGCATTGCAGGATCTCTTGAAAGCTTGCTGGAGATGTCTGAATCATGATAATCCTTCCTTTCTCCAATTGGCTTTTTTGACCATACTACAGGTGAGGACAGGCTTGATCTCTGTAAAACCTACATGCGTATGCAGGAGCCGCGAGGCATGGTTCGTTGTATCCATGCTGGCAATGGCCTTTGAGTGCCCCGCCTGAGCAAGACAGCTCAGGCTGTGTCGCAGGAGCGCGCTTGCCAATCCCTGGCCCTGCATCGTACGCTCCAGGAAAATATGCGCCAGCAAAGCCTCTCCATAATAGTTTGTGAAGAGACACGCGCCGCAGGCTTTGCCCTGTACGCTAATTTCGTGACTGCCACTCGCGAGCAATGGACCGTACGCCCCTGTTAGCATCGTCTGGCAGAAGGCAGTATAGCGGGGGAGGGGGATGGCTGGCTCCCCTTCAGCAGAGTACAGTAGCTCGCCCAGTCGCTCCGCCGATGCTGTCAGAGACTTGATCTGCACGCCCTCCGGCAGAGGACGCGGCCTGATCTGCTCTGGCCCTAGAACCATCTCCCAGCGGACACGTTCGCTCAGGTGGCGAAAACCCAGTTCCTCAAAGCTCTTGCGCCACGAGGAGGGATACAGCGCAACCGCGTATTGCCACTCCGTTTGCGGAAGGAGCTCCTGCAATGCCATGACTGCCCAGGTCGCTAATTGCGGATCGGCATCCTCCGGCTGAAATTGCTCCAGCCTGATCCCCGTGGGACTATCGGGAACCATACGGAAGGTGAGCAGAGACCTCTGGTCATGTACTGTCACCTGCACTACACCTTCCGTCCCCCTCATCACGCTGATTTTTACTGCCCCATTCAGCGTCAGTTCGCTGTCAGCGATTACCATAGTGTGTCTCTCCTTTCTTCATTGCCGTTATCGGTTCTAAGTCTGCTCTGGTCTGATGCTGGAAGAAAGGCCGTTCTATATCCTGGCAAAAGAGACGCAGCAGGAACGAGTACACGCCGCAATAGCCGGTCATGTAATCAGGAGCGGGTTGCCCCCGGGTCTCTTCCGGCCACAACCACCAGGGTCGCTGAACAAAGCGGAGCGCAAAGAGTTTGTTGGCAATTTTCCAGGCGCCCTGCTCCATTTCACTGCCGGCGAACTCCCTGCTAACTTGCAGCAGATAGTCTCCCTCTCCGGCCAGGCCATGACATTGGCAACAGGACCCGAAAGCATGACCCAGGCGGATCGTATTGGCAGCCTGGAGCGCCATATGCCGAAATTCGGGCTGCTGAAGCTTCCTTGCAGCTTCAAGGAAATAGAGCCCGACTCCTGAAGCGCCATTACACCAGTGGGTCCAACGGGTTTTTAGCTCTGTCGGTCCCATAGGCCATGTCAGCCCTTGACCACGCACCGTAGGAATAGCCGCCTGCATCAGCGAGCGCGCTGTTTTCTCTGCAATGGAGCGATACCGGGTGTTTTCTATATACCCAAGCAGGCGCAATAAATAGTAGGCCAGACCGGCGGCTCCGTGGGCAAATCCCCACATGCGCTTCCCCTGGTTCACCCAACTAATGGCGCCGGTAGCATGTTCCTCTCTCTGCGCTACGATCTGCTCGGCTAAATCGATTGCGTGAGCTAGCTGCTCTTGATCACCGAAACGACGATACATCTCAAGGTGCATCAGCCCTCTTCCCGCAGCTCCGTGAGTGATATCAAGTTGCCTGAGTGGCGCTCGTGAGATCTGGTCCGCCAGATGTAACGCGCGGTCTGCGTAGTGCATATCGTTCAACCCATCGGCAAGCAACGCCAGTACCCAGGGGATTGCAGCATAGCCGAAATAGAGCCCGGCAGGGCTTTCTTCTGGAATGAAAGGATGCGTTGAAAGGGTCCACTCCAGTACGTCGGCTGCATACTCGTAGTAACTGACGTCATGGGTCGCCTGTGCCACTTCACAGAGATAATAGGCAATGCCAGCAGTCCCTGTATGAAAACATGCCGGGTGGAATAAGCCACCTAGCTTGCTCTGCGTCCACAACCGATCAGTGCTCTGCCACTCCGCGCCCTGATGCAGGTCGCGGGCAACGGCGCCAGCGTTGGCTTTCAGCGCCTCCCCATCGAATGCAAGCTCTGTGGAGGCCGGAGGCTGAACCGGTGACGCAGCAGGGAATGAGATAGCAGGAGAACTGGCATGCTCTGTGCGTTCAGGACGTAAATAACGGATGGCAAGTATCAGTAGATCATAGAGTCTTATGTCACGTAAGAAGGGGAGCAGGGTCTCTTCCAGTGTGCCGCGCTGCTCCTGTGTCAATAAAAGATGTGGAGGAACGCCTGTCAGGGTGAAGCAGAGCGTGGCCCCCAGGGCATAGAGATCGTCCGCAACGGTTTGACGTGCGAGCAGTTCTGTACCAGGAGCAACGTAGCCGGGTGTATAGCCTATAAATGGCGCGTGTCCGGTTTCGGGTGTCGAGGCGAGTTCTAAATCAACTAGTTTACACCCATGCTGACTGACAAGCACATTATTAGGGGTAAAGTCACGAATGATCACTCCCGCGGCATGACAGGTTTGTACCAGGTCAATCAATGCGGTACAGATCGTGCGCAGGTGTTCCTGATCGTCATCTCCCAGGTAGCAGCATTGTTCAATATAGGAGGCCAGCGATTGACCGGCAAGGCGTTCCATCAGTAAATAGCGGTTCTGATCAGCATCGAAGAGTTCCAGCGGTTGAGGTGCAATACCAGACGGGGCAAGCTTGCACAGGATCTCAAATTCGTTACTAAGGCGATCTCGTGCATCGCGTCCTGCAAGGTCTGGATTGGTGCCCAGACGGGCCTCTTTCAGGATGGCCGTACCTAAGGCAGTATTGACAACATAGACCCCACCTTTAGCAGAGCGACGCAGGGTACTGGCTACTGTCAGGCCCTTGCCGAAGAGCCCCTTGCGGGCATCAGGAGTTGGCTGTCTATCCTCACAGGGGAAGGGGTTTACCACCCAATCAGGACAATAGCGACCAGGCTCTCGTTTATCGTGAACTTTCTCTCCAGTGGGAGTAAGAATGCAGGGTGTTCTGAGCAAGGTGTCTGGATGATAGAACTCAATGCGCGCAAAGCCGCCATAGCGGTAGTAGACCTGACTGCCGGGAGCATAACGTTTATCGGTTGGGATAATTGGTCCGCTATACGCTGCGGTCAGACTATGCAACCGGGCGGCCAGTTCAAGCGCCTGCTGCTCTGTGCGAGGGTAGATAGTGATAAATTTGCCCACCTGGACATACGATGAGGGCACGCTTAATAGCTCGACCAGACGTTTAAGGTTCTGACAGACCTTCCAATGCACAGCCTGTTCAATCAGCACATTCGCCACGGCCTGCAAAACGTGGGAAGCATGCAGCGGGATCGCCGAAATATGCAGCTTCCACCCCTGACGGGGATACTCGGATGAGTGGAGAGGATGAAAGACCCACCAGCCATCGACGAGGGATATAGTGCAGCGGTGACTAGCCGTGTGGCGCAGGTCAGAGACCAGACGCACAATGGGGTCGTGCTCCATAGACATCTCGCTCTCTCTAAAAATGAATAGGATCAGTTGACGATTTAAAGGCGGAACAGGTAGCAATAACGAACGTTCACGACCAGCGTTAGACTATAAGAAATTCAAGCGAGTGGAGGGTGGTCAGCCCCCCCCCGGAGGGGGGCCGTTTTTAGTGAGAACGGCTAAACTCACACCCAGGATGACTGGATCAGTTGGATCCCAGCTCCGGGGCAAGAGATGGTGTCTCTGCCTAGAGCTCTGAGGAGGTCCAGCTACACACTGTGCAAAGATTCAGGTCACTGAGCATGAAGGGATCGTCCTCGATTTGAAGATGTAGCAGGTCCTCGGCGGTCAGCAGTTGCTTCTCTTCAGCAGATACGGTGTTCAATGACTCGTCTTCGAAGTGATTCTGTGTCTTTTCCATGATAATCCTCCTTCAAGGTGGTTGAATGTGCTTGCTGTATAACCAATCGATACAGCAAGGAGAACAAGGGTGGCAGCAACTTTAACTGCCTTTACCAGGGTAACAGCTTTACAGATCTCAGCATCTCTAGTTCTGATCTCTGTTCGCTTCGATGGTTGACTATCTCTTCCATCTGAGACAAGTATGCCAGATCACACCCACGATCTGGATGTGGATTTTTGGAATATTTGATGTGGCAGAAAATTTCCCTGATTTTCCTCATTTTTGCTCCTTAGGGAGGGATATAAAGTGGCTCAGGATTTTTGCGCTGGAGCTTCAGCGCTCTTCTTAGCAACATTTGGGCTAAAAAGCTGAGAAATATGGTTTATATCGTAACCATAGCTTGACAAAACTTTTACGGCGTTATTATATTTTAGCGAGCTATGATTTCCTGTATTGCAACCCTGTTTTCTTCAGACGTCCACTAAACTAGATCAGACTGTGCATGACCAATAAGGAAGGGAAGCATGCAAGACTCCTCTCTTTTCAGGAAAATTATCTGTCCCACCCCGCCTTCGGTCCTACTGCATCGCGCCCCTCTGGTAGCACAATTGCAGAAGGCATTGACACCGGAATCCTCCACAGAGGGGACCACGATGCGTTATAAGCTGGTGCTCTGCTGTGCGCCTGCCGGGTACGGCAAGACAACGTTGCTGGCCGATTTTGTGCGCTCCGTGTCACTACCTTGCTGCTGGTATTTTCTTGAGTGTGCTGACACCGACCCTGTGGTATTCCTGCGCACACTTCTGGCAAGCGTGCGTCATGCCCTTCCTCAATTTGGTGGCTCGCTAGACCCGCTGTTTTACGGCATGTATCCCGGGCAAATATCCCCCGTCTCTACGATCTATCAAGCCGCCATTGACGCGCTGTGTACCGCCCTCGCCAACGAGGTTCCTCAACGTTTTGCCATCATCCTCTGCAACTATGAAGAGATCAATGAGAGCGAGACCTTGACTGAACTGATCAACTACTTGCTGAAAAAGCTGCCACCTCAAATGACTCTTATCATCGAGAGTCGGGTCGTACCGGATATCTCATTTACCTCGCTGATCATCCGTGACGCTCTATGCGGCCTGGTTGGCGATGCCTTGCGCTTTTCCGCCGCAGACATCGCGGCATTAGCCAGACTACAAGGGCTAGCGACGTTGACGGACACTGAAGCTGAACAGCTAGCCACCTCTTTCGATGGGTGGATTACCGGGATATTGCTAGGTACGCGTTTAGGGGATGCACGTTTTCAGTTAATTGCTCAAGGCCCCTCACATGATGAGCACATCTCTCCGCTCCAGGAAAAATCCCTGACGAGCCAGCGGCGCAAGACGCTGATTACGTATGTGATCAATGAGGTGCTCAAGCAGGACGCGGCGGTGCATGCTTTCTTGCAAACCATCTCGATCTTGCGGCAGATCGAACCCGCTATGTGCAACGCATTGCTTGGTATCACAGATGCTGCGGAGCGGCTGGCGCGCCTGGAGCGCCAGGGACTCTTCCTGACATCTTATGAGAGTGGCTCTAGCATTATCTATACGTGTCATCCAGTCATTCGCGATCTGCTGAGCGAGGACTTGCAGCGCCAGGACCCTGCACGTTTTACGTCTCTGCATCATCAGGCGATAGAGCTTTGGCGCGCCAGCCGCAACTATGAGTTTGCGATGTATCACGCACTCGCGATCAATGACTATGACGCGGCTGTATCGCTGATCCTCGATGTATTTGAGGATCTCCTCCAACAGGGACAGCAGGAAACCCTGGTACGCTGGCTGCATGCCCTGCCCGAGACGTTGCAGGCAAGCCACCCACGCCTGGTCCTCCTCCAGGCAACTATCGCCCTGGAACGAGGTCAACATGACTCTGCCTTACCCTTGCTCGAACAAGCAGAGGCGCTCGTACCGGCAACAGCCGAAGCAGAAACCGCTGTACTCCAGGCGGCGATTATGATTCTACGTAGCAAGGCTCTATGTCAGGTGGGAGCCTATCTTCAAGCCCAGAGTATTTGCCAGCAAGCCCTGCTGAAATTGCCGGAGAAAGAGCATGCATTGCGAGCCGCTGCCGAAATGCGTCTGGGCATCTGTGCTAACCTCCTGGGATATTTCACGGTCGGAATCACGCACCTCCAACAGGCATTACGCATCTGGACAAATCAGCCGCCTCTTAATCAGGCCATCAATATCCATAATGCCCTGGCGAATACCTATTATCTGGTAGGAAACTTCGTGCTGTGCCAGCATCACCTGACCCACATGTCGAATGCCTGCGAGCAACTTCAGTACACTCCAGGCAAGGTAGACGCTCTCATTCTGCAAGGGCTGGTCGCCCAGGACCAGGGTCTGGCCTCAGAAGCCGAAGCAGCGTTTCTTCAGGCGCTCACACTATCTCGTAGCACTCCTTATACACGACGAGGTGAGGCATACGCGCTCGTGAATCTTAGTTTGCTCTTAGTCGAGCAAGGCAACTATGCTCAGGCGCTGAAGCAAGCCGAGGCGGGCTTAATCCTGGCGCGGCAGTGGGGGAATCGTAGCCTGACCAATGCTGCGCTTTCGAGCCTGGCACTCAGCTATCTCTTGCTGGGCGATGCCATCAGTGCGAGGCTGACAGTTGACCAGATGGAGACCCAGACTCCGAGCAATGGCGCGGTGGGCTATGAACGGGTCTGGCATGGCCTGACTAATGGTATGATCCTCCTCTCTGAACAGCGTTATCACGATGCGGCAGCGTGCCTGGTTGAAATCGAAACTGCTTTGCGTACGACAGACTTCAAGCGGGGAATTTTTCAAGTCAAGCTCCGGTTAGCCGCCTGCCGGATTGCGCAAGGCCAGCCAGAGCAAGCGCTACAGCTCCTGGAGGAAGTGTCTTCCCTGCTCGCAAGCCAGCGCAATTATATCCATCTCGTCCAGGTAGAATTGCAGTGGCTTACAGCACTACAGCCAATCGTCAACAATCAGCCCCAACTTGCCTCTCTGCGCACACTCTTAGGCATCGCTGAACCAACGCGGGAGCAGCCGGTTCTCGTAGCTCCTCCGCAGGTTACAAGTAACCCTCCCAGGCTGAATATTTACGCTTTTGGGGAGCCTACTGTATTGCTGGATGGTCAGCCGATCAAGCGGTGGCGTATGGCCCGCGCGCTGGAACTTTTCTTTTATCTGCTAGACGCTGCTCATCCTATTAGTAAAGAGGCCATTCTCACGGCGTTGTGGCCGGTATACGACGAACAAACTACGCAGGTATTTCACAACACCGTGTATCAACTGCGCAAACTGCTAGGTGATGCATGTGTGGTTTTTCGCCCAATAGGCTACAGCCTTGACCTCTCTGCCTGCTATGGCGCACAGGTCTGGTATGATGTCAAAGAATTTCAGCAGCAGAAAGCCAGGGCTGAGCAGGCCCTGGCCCTGAACAATGAAGAACTTGCCAGAGAGGCTTTCCTGGAGATGGTTCAGCTCTATCGCGGTGACTATGGACAGGCTTTCTACAATGACTGGTGTACGTTTCGCCGCGATGAACTACGCACCATGTATGTAGAGGCGCGTCGCCAGCTCGCGCAGATCGCCTGGAAAGCTGAAGCCTGGCACGAGTGCGCTGAACACTGGAATCAGATCCTGCGTATTGACAATTGCCTTGAAGAAGCCCACTACGGCCTGATGCGCTGCTATGTGCGTCAGAGAAAGCGAGGGGCCGCATTGCGCCAGTATCAATCCTGTCTAAAGATCCTTCAGGAGGAGCTTGGCGTGCAGCCAGGCCAGCTTATCCAGAATTTTTACCAGCGCCTGATCGTGGAGGTGTAAATCTCAACTGACCATCTTCTCCAGCTCAATCTCTGCGCTGACATCTGGGGTCGCCGTAGAGCGATATCCCGGCATGGGCAAGAGAGGAGAAGCCATCATGGTGGTGACAATCGCCATGATCACCAGCATGGCAAAAAGCTTTGGGGAAAGAATATTCTCTTGCAGGCCAATGTTGAGTACAATCAGCTCAACAAGCCCTCGGGTATTCATCAGGACGCCCAGGCTGAGCGCGTCTCGCCACGATCTGCCTACCATCCGCGTAGCAAGCGCGCCCCCCACAATTTTGCCAACGCAAGCTGTCAGCAAGACAAGCAAGCAGATGAGCCAGAGCGAGAGTCCCTGGATGAGACCAATCTTCGTATTGAGACCACTGGAGACAAAGAAGATTGGCAAAAAGAGCACAGCATTGACGCGATCAATCTGGCGCACATGAGCAGTGAAGGCCACATTACGGGGTAGAATGACGCCTGCCAGAAACGCACCGAAGACGGGATGGATGCCGATACTGTTGGTGGTATAGGCGGCTGCCAGCAGCACTATAAGGCTCACCGCCATCTGTAGCGTCTCTGATGAAATGGACCGAACGACATAGCCTAACAATGGGCGCACCACCATGAGCATACCGACGGCGAAAAGAAGCGACAGGCCGATGATAAGGAGGACCGAGATGGTTCCTTGCGCGTGGGCAACCACAACGACATAGGCCAGCAGGCACCAGGCGATGACATCATCAATGGAAGCGCAGGTCAGCGCCAGCATGCCAACGCCAGTTCCAAGCATCTTCTTCTCCGCCAGGAGCCGCGCCAGCACAGGGAATGCAGTGATGGACATGGCAGTCCCGACAAGCAGTATAAAAGAAAAGAAGGTTGCCGAGCTTCCTTTCAAAGAAGGATAGAGGAAAGCTCCCAGGATACTTCCCATGACCAGCGGCAGCAGAATGCCACTTAACGAGACAATAATGGCATGCCGACTTTGACGCAGCATCAAGTGGGTATCAAGTCGAGCTCCCAATGAGAACATATACAGCGCCAGGCCGATATCACCGAGCGTTTGCAATGATGCACGTTCAGGGAAGAATTGAGATGCAAGGTTCGGCGGCAACGGTGGAGGCAATGGAAACAATTGCAGTTCAAGGTGAGGCCAGAAAAGCCCGAGCAGGGATGGCCCGAGAACCAGACCCGCCAGTATTTCCCCGATGACCCACTGCTGACCTATACGTTTGCTTAAAGAACCGAACAGTTGAACAACGAGCAAGATGACAATGAGTTGAAGCAAAAGCTGGCTTGTAAGCATTGTATCCCCTTTCGCGGAATTTGCTCTTCTGGCAAAAACTGATTATTTTTGCATGCTGGCTAATCAGGCTGTTTTTAGTACAGCTAATTGCTGTGAGCGACTCAAGAGCCTGCAATTGCTCAAATGACCCACGATATTGTAGGGAATCTCTGCCTCCGTATGGCCTCCACGGTGCTGAAGGTAGTAAGCGGTCTCGTAGAGCAAACGGTCTACTTCTTTAGTAACAACCTCGTAGCGTTCGCTCATTTGTATGGCTACCAATGCCTGTGGCAGCAAGCGTTCGCAACGTAACCAGGAGCCGGACTCCGCATGAGGAAAAACCGCGTTCACTACCTGTATTGTTCGCTCCACCCATAAGCGCCGTTCTGCATCCGCTAGCGATTCCTGGATCACGACCTGCACCAGTTGATGAACAGAAAATACCCTCTCTGTCAATTGGCGTTGTAACAGGGAGTAAGTTCCAAGTGCTGCCAGGGCCTCATCAAGCGAGAACAGGTCCTTCTCCGGCGAAACTGATTGCGCCGCCAGATAGGCCGCCCCTTCAATGAAGAGCTCTTCAGGGATAGCATCAGGATACAGGAAAGCACAGAGATAGAGCAGGTTAACCGCCGCCGGGTGCTCCAGCTTGAGGCGTTGAATAGCCAGCATAAATGTTGTCGTCACCGAGCGTGAATGACTCCCTCCAGATGTTCCACGCCGGTTCAATAACTGCATTTGCTGTTGTCGATAACGTTGCAAATAGTCAGATACGCTACATCCTGTTTCATCGATATATGCTCCTACCTGATCAAGGGCAAGCGGGAGTCCGCCCATAAGCAGTACCAGTTCCTGGGCAGCGGCGTACTCCACCGGCTCGGTCGTTGCAAATTGTTGCATTTGCGCCTCTACTGCCTGTGGCGGCAATATTTTAGCTCGTCGGAGTAATAACAGCGCGCCCTCATCGCCCGACATAGGCAGTACCTCCAGCGTTGGCGCAATCGTTCCCAACGTCTGGCGATGCGTCGTGATTAAATGAGCGCCTTGTAGCGTTGGCGGCAGAAATTGCTGTAATAGCTCCAGATCCTTGACATCATCCCAGATCAGTAGCCACTGACTACGGAAGACTAGCCAGCGGTGTACGGCTTCCACAATCCGTTGTGGGTCAGCCCCCTGTCGTTCAGGAAGGTGGAGTTGCTCGGCGATCAGCCGGAAGGAGCTGATGATGGTCTCGGCGCTCTCAGCCCCGATCCAGAAAATCGCTTGATACTCCAATGCATGACGGTAGGCGTATTCTGCCGCAAGTTGTGTTTTGCCAACGCCGCCCAGGCCGCGCAAAGCGTAAGAGCGAGTCGCCCTGGTGAGCTGGCCCTGGTGGGGATAAAGATGAGTATATACTGTTTTCAGGACGTCCTCTCGTCCGGTGAAGAGGAGATTACGCTGACACGGCACATACCAATAGGGAGCGGGGGCCGTCAGGCTTGCCTCAAATAACAGGCGCGTTTCCTGATCATTCAAATGGAGCGCCTTAGCAAGTTCTAGCACCATACATTTCGCATGCGGCAGGCATTCGCCCCGCTCCCAGGTACCAATCGTATTAACGTGTTTCCCCAGCAGTTCCGCCAGCTTCTGCTGCCTGATCTTTTGACGTTTGCGAAAAGCTTTCACGAGATCTCCAAAAGGAAGGCCCTCTAAAGATAGATACTCCATTGTTCTATACTCCCCCTGTTTACTTTAAACAACTTCTTTGTAATGTTTCTCCTATCGTCCAGGTACTACTGCACAGCGGTGACACCTCATCATCAGATAGGACCTGTCGCATTTATGGATACTCTTCCTCTGGCGCTAACTCGCTGAATACACGCTCACAAAATAAAGGAAAAGGTAGCGGAGCAAATGCTTTGAATGTTGCAAGCTCCTCTGCCGTCAGTTGAAACCCATGTGATTCAAGTGCCGCCTGCGGGTCCTGCTGTAGCTCTTGCTGGAATGTCGGACTGATGGAAGCAAGACCCAGAATTCGATTGATCATTTTCCACGACATGGCCGTTTGTTCCTTCTAGAATGATTACAATGATGCCAGCCCTAAAGCCTGGGGCCAGGGAGGATCGCCGTATTGGCAAGTCAGTTGGCACGCCGACACCAGTAGAGCACTACCTGATGCTACATATGTGCAATCACTGTAGACCGGATGACTGGTGGTCTGCTCGTCGCTTCTGGTAGAAAAATAAGCTTCAGACATGACCTTCACCTCACAAGTAAGCATTGGCCCCGTGCCTATTTCAGGCAATTGACCTTACGCAATTACGTTGTACGCATTACTTCGTTCTGTCTGATAGCAGCATACGGCACGCCCACTTTGTATTCACTCTGCACTTCACTCTGCACTTTGTTATGCAGAGAAACTCTCTGAGCCGAAGCCAACCCATCAAGATCAGGCTTATTTTGACACTTTTCAATACACCCGACCTTTTGCACAGGGCATAGCTCGCCCCATCTTTTATACTGAAGCGCAAGGGGAGACAGGGGAGGGATGAGCACAGGCGTCTCTTCACCTCACTACACCAAACAATTCTATCCATCGATCAAAGACAAACAGGCGAAACAGCGCCTGTCCATGTTCTTGCCCTTTTTCACGCAATTGCCACATTTGTTGCGTCAGGCGTCTCACATCGGCACGTTCGATATAGTCCCAGAGGGGTCGATCTTGCTTGAGCCACATTTCTAATGCTGGACGCAGTGGGCCACACAGCCAGGCATCTTGCGGCACCTCAAAGCCCAGTTTTGAGCGACGATGCAGGATCTTCTCTGGCAGCGTATGACGCAGGCCAAGACGGAGCGGCCACTTGGTCCAGCCGCAGTGATAGAGGGTTTGGGACGTCAATGACAAACAGAGCTCGATTAATTCGTGATCCAGAAACGGGTAGCGACCTTCAACTGAGAAAGCCATTGAGTTGCGGTCATCCCATTTGAGTAAGCGTGGCAGAAATACCGTGCGGATCTGCTCCAGGCGCCATTCTGCTTCGTCCAGAGCCAGCAGTTGTTGTAACACGCCGGGCCTCTCCACATCCAGCGTGTTACGCAGGCGCACTAGAGATGCCGGTTTCCGACGAAGCAGGTATCGCCTGAACATGGGAGGGATTTGCGCGAGCAGCAAAGGGTTGCCATCCCTCATAGCCGACCCCATGATATGCTGTATGAATGGGCAAAAGTGCCCATGCCGGGCTAATCTGCGCAGATACAGCAAGTAGGATTGCCAATATCCAGAGAGAATCTCATCTCCCCCCTGCCCATTTAAGGTCACCGTGACATCACTTTTTTGGGTCAGGCGCGCGATACAATACCCTGCATACATCGAGAGACTGCCAACGGGTTCATCATGGCAATATAGGAATTGATCCATCTCTTGCAGGAAGGTCATCGGGTCAGGAGTCACATAATGGGGCACGGCGTGAATATGGTTCACCACGGCATCAACATAGTCTCGTTCATCGGTCGGATAACCAGGAGTCGTTGAAGTGAAGGTATGGAAGGGAGCATCCTGCCGTTTTTTTAATCCATCAACCAGGACGGCAATGGCGGTGGAGTCCATGCCGCCACTTAACGCGCAGCCGACCGGAACGTCACTGCGCAAATGCAAGGCCACACTCTCACGCAACTTCCTGGCAAAGAGTCTCCCTGCCGTCTCCGCGTCGGTGATCGTCGCCTCGATCCGTTCAGGATACCAATAGCGCTGAGGAGTGGAGGGAAAAAGTGTATTGAAGGAGACCGTGAGCCAACAACCTGCAGGAACAACCTGAACATCACGGAAAAAGCTTCGTTCCGGCTGTTCATATCCCGTCTGAAGATACTCCGCAGCCGCCATCTTATTCATTATCGGGGTAAAGCCTGGCAAAGAGAGCAACTGTTTGATCTCCGAAACCACCGCGATCAGACCCGCTCGCCGCCACACGTAGAGGGGCTTAATCCCTAGCCGGTCGCGACAGAGGATGACCCGGCTGCGCTCCATGTCAACGAGCACCAATGCCCACATGCCACGGAAACGGGCAAAGCTGCTCGTTCCCCACTCGGCATAGGCGGCCAGGATCACTTCCGTATCCGAGTTTGATCGAAAGCTATGACCGGATGCCTCTAGCTCGTGTCGCAATTCCAGGAAGTTATAGACCTCCCCGTTATAGACGAGCCAGTATTTGCCCTGATAGCCCATCGGCATATGGCCGGCCTGGCTCACATCCAGGATAGACAGACGGCGAGCGCCCAGAGCAAGACGCCATTGGGGCTCATCTACCGAACAGGGTTGCCACGCTCCCGGGGGAGTTGGTGAGAGCAAGATCATTCCGGCGTCGTCTGGTCCGCGGTGATGAACTGCTTCTGTCATCCTTGCGACAGTTCCAGGAGGTAACTCTACCCACAGCTCCCTGAACAGGGCCGTGATTCCACACATCGCGGTTCTCCCTTTCCACTTTGTTCCATTTGCTTCTTCATCCGTCAGAAGGAGGATAGCCCGGGCTAGCATGGGGCCGTTTCTGATTGTACACCTGCTCAATGAATACCGTCAAATGCGTCTGAGCATCTGTGGAGGTCTGATACGCTTGCTGAAATGTATCTTTGGATACATGTAAATCCCCTTAGCCAATGCTAGACTGTGAAAGGAAAGAGAAACATGCCCTTACTACAAAACATACACCTGCGAACTTTTTGTTCTGACCAAGAGAGGGGATGCATTAATGAAGATCGATATTTCCTACCCCCTGGTGAAGACGTCAACATTTGTTGATATCCTTACTAAGCGCGCGCAACGGCAGCCTGAGCAAATAGCGTACACCTTCTTGAACTTTGGAAAAGAAGCCGACGCCAGCCTGACCTATAAGGATCTGCACCGGCAGGCCCGATCAATAGCCATCAAGCTCCAGAGCCTGGGATACCAGGGAAAACCGGCTCTGCTGCTCTATCCATCAGGGTTAGAATACATCGCAGCATTTTTCGGCTGTTTGTACGCTGGCGCCATCGCTGTCCCTATTTACCCTCCTGATTCTGATCGGCTGCTTCCGCGTATTCAGGCCATCATCAACGACACGCAGGCAACGGTTGCTCTTACTACCGCAAAGACTCAGGACGACATATTGCGCAGGTTTATGCATCTTCCTGAATTGCAGCGTCTACACTGGATTACCACCGATGATATTCCTGTTTCCTTAAACCAGCACTGGCAGAAGCCAGAGTTGACTGAGGATAGTCTGGCCTTTCTCCAATACACTTCCGGGTCTACATCTACTCCTAAGGGGGTGATGGTTAGTCACGGCAATCTATTGCACAACTCAGAGGCGAACCGCATACAGATGGGGCTGGACGAGAAGGATCGAGGAGTTTCCTGGTTGCCAATATTTCATGATCTGGGGCTCATCATAGGAATTCTACAACCGCTTTATACTGGCTACCACACTGTCCTGATGGCTCCTACAGCTTTTATTCAGCGTCCACTACGCTGGTTACAAGCAATGGCAGATTATAAGGCAACCGTGAGCTATGCCCCCAATTTTGCCTACGATCTCTGTATACGCAGAACCAGTCCTGAAGATCGAGCAAAGCTGGATCTGAGCCACTGGCAGGTGGCGCTGAATGGCGCGGAGCCGGTTCGTAGTGAGACGTTGAGGGAGTTCGTAGCCACCTTCGAGCCATCCGGCTTCCATCCTGACACCTTTATGCCCGCCTATGGCCTTGCGGAAGCAACCGCTATGGTCAGTGGAAAGCAACGTCGCGCCCCATTCATCGTGAAACATGTCAATAAAACATTGCTGGAGCAACACTACGTAGTAGATACCACACCAGACGATCAGAATGCCCAGTTAGTAGTAAGCTGCGGAAAAGTGGTAGCCGGTCAGCAAGTCATCATCGTTCATCCCGAATCCCTGACACGATGTCAGCCTGAAGAGATTGGCGAGATATGGGTAGCAGGCGGGAGCATTGCTCAGGGCTATTTTGGCAAAGCCGAAGAGACCAGCAACACTTTCCACGCTTACCTGCCTGATAGCGGTGAAGGCCCCTTCCTGCGTACAGGCGACCTGGGTTTTATGCAGAATGGCGAAGTCTTCATTACAGGTCGCCTCAAGGATCTCATCATTATCAAAGGACGCAACCACTATCCTCAGGATATCGAGTATGTGGTCGAGCAGAGCTCGCCAATTATCCGTGCTGGCTGTAGTGTCGCATTTTCCATTGATGCCGCCCATGAAGAGCGGCTGGTGGTAGTAGCCGAAGTAAGAATCCCGCAAAATGGCCTGACGCCAGGAGAGATAGTACAAAAAATTGACGAAACGACCAAAGCCATCCGCAGAAATGTAGCGGAGACGCACGAGATTACTGTTCATCAGGTAGTGCTTGTGAAGGTAGGCGAAGTGCCAAAAACGTCGAGCGGCAAATTGCAGCGACGCGCATGCCGCACGCGCTACCTGGCGGGTAGTCTGAAAGAGTGGAATCAATAGCTCCCTATAGCCATACACCCTGGAGCAAAGCGCCCGACCAATCTCAGCGATGCCGAGCAAGGTGTATACATACAGGTTGGAGAACACATGCCTAGTATCGAAATGATTCACACCTGGCTGATTACAAAATTAGCCGAACTGCTCTCTATTGAGCCAGATGCGATAGACATTTACGAGCCATTCGCCAATTATGGCCTGGGCTCCGCCGATGCCGTAGGGCTATCAGGAGAGCTTGAGGAATGGCTAGAACGAGAACTATCGCCAACCCTGGTTTTCGATTACCCGTGTATCGCTGTTTTAGCCGACTACCTGGTTCATGGCGAACACGTTGCCACAACAACTGCGCAAAGCCCGGCAGCAGAACAGATCAATACACAGGCTGAATCGATTGCTATTATTGGCATTGGTTGCCGTTTCCCTGGTGATGCCAACACGCCTGAAAGCTTCTGGGAACTACTTAAGAGCGGATTTGATGCGATTTCCGAAGTACCTGCCGCTCGTTGGGATATTGACGCCTTTTATAGTCCCGATCCAGATGCTCCCGGCAAAATGTATACACGCTCCGGTGGATTTTTAGCCGATATTGATCGCTTTGATGCCTCCTTCTTCGGGATTTCTCCCCGCGAGGCCGTAAAAATGCACCCACAGCAGCGACTCCTGCTGGAGGTGGCGTGGGAAGCATTAGAACATGCCGGTCAGGCGGCATCAACGCTGGCAGGCAGCAAAACGGGCGTATTCATAGGCTTAATGAATATGCCTGATTATGCGCAGTTGCAAGCTCAGGCGGGTGACGCCAGCTATATGGACGATCCCTATTACGGTATCGGTACCTCCGGCAGTATTACTTCCGGGCGGCTGTCGTATCTCTTCGATTTTCAGGGACCCAATCTCGCGGTTGATACCGCCTGCTCATCCTCTCTGGTGGCAACACACCTTGCCTGCCAGAGCCTGCGCAACAGAGAATGCAATCTTGCCCTCGTTGGCGGAGTGAGCACAAATCTCCTCCCGGAGAACATTGTCAACGCCTGCAAAATGCATATGCTCTCGCAGGATGGGCGCTGCAAGACCTTTGATGCCTCGGCTGATGGGTTTGCTATAGGAGAGGGATGCGGGGTTGTCGTGCTCAAACGGCTCTCCGAAGCCCTGGCTGATCACGATAATGTGCTGGCGGTGATTCGCGGCTCGGCCATCAATCAAGATGGCCGCAGCAACGGCATCACCGCTCCCAACAAACTGGCGCAGGAGGCTGTGATCCAGCAGGCGCTTGCCAATGCTAACATTGAACCGGATCGCGTTAGCTACGTCGAGGCGCACGGTTCGGCAACCGCACTTGGAGATCCTATAGAAGTAGAGGCGCTGGTTGCCACGCTCGGCCAGGAACGCACGCCCGAGCGCCCTCTGGTGATTGGTTCCGTTAAGACCAATATCGGGCATCTCGCTGCCGCTGCTGGCATTGCCGGTCTGATCAAAGCTGTTCTGGCTTTACAACATAAGGAGATCCCACCACATCTCCATCTCAAAGAACGTAATCCATACATCCGTTGGGAATCATGTCCGGTCGTAATTCCCACAAGTTGTATGCCCTGGCCTGTAGAAGAACAGCCTCGTGTCGCAGGTGTCAGTTCCTTTGGCTGGTCTGGCACCAATGCTCATCTTCTGCTTGAAGAAGGTCCAGCGCTGGAGGTTGCGGAGCCATCGCAGCGCAAATACGCTCTCCTCACGCTCTCCGCTAAAACGGAGTCAGCCCTTGAGCGCACCACCGATAACCTGCTGGCCTACTTAAAAAAGTATCCAGATGTCAGTCTTGCCGATGTCGCCTACACCTGTCAGATTGGTCGCAACGCTTTTGCGCACCGCCGTGTGCTGGTATGTGAGAGTGTGCAGGATGCCGTCTCTAAGCTGGAACAACGCGATAGCGGCAAAATTTTGACCAATGTCTGCAAGGAAAACCGCGGTTCAATCACCTTTTTGTTCTCCGAGACCTACAACCGGTTTAGCGATAGCACCAGGCAATTGTATCAGCAAGAGCCGGTATACCGCGAATGGGTAGATACCTGTTGCAATATACTCTACCATCATTTGCACTTTGACCTGAGAGAGATCATGTACCCCTACTACCAGCCGGACCATAGTATCCTTTCTAGCAAGCCAACCAATGGCAATGGTCATACTAAAACCGCACTCTCTCAGGCAACCTGGCAAACGTTAGAAGCAACAGACCATTCACAGCGACTCAGCCGGACCGATCTGGCTCAGCTCATTACCTTTGTGATTGACTATGCACTGGCTAGATCATTCATCTCCTGGGGAGTTTATCCCACAGCCATGATTGGCTACGGTCTCGGTGAATATGTAGCAGCCTGTCTGGCAGGAGTACTTTCCCTGGAAGATGCCCTCTTGATGGTGGAATACCGCCGGCAGCTCACCACCCAGGATGCAGAGGGAGCACAGCCCGGGGCGCGCCAGTCATTGATGGACTTGTTGAGCAGAGCCACATTGCAAGAGCCGCAGATTCCTTACATCTCCAATGCCACAGGCAAGTGGATTACCGGGGAACAGGCGACGGATTCAGCCTACTGGGCGGATCATCTATGCCGACCAGAAGCTTTCGCTGCGGGCATGACCTTGCTCTTGCAAGATCCTGAGCGCGTATTGCTGGAAATAGGCGTGGGGCTGGAACTGAGCTCTTTTGCCAGACAACACCTTCCTTGCGACAGCAAGCAGCCCATGATCCTTTCCTGCCTGTCGAATGAAGCCGAGCCGCTACCGGAGCAAGCTGCTTTACAAACTACGCTTGGCAGGCTCTGGCTGGCAGGTATCCCACTAGACTGGCCGAGCTTTTACACCCACGAACAGCGCGTGCGGCTCCCATTACCCACCTATCCCTTCGAGCGTCAGCGGTACTGGATCGAGTCGAACAAGCCTAAGCAAGCTGCTGCTCCCACCGTTGCCAGTTCTGTGACCGTAGTAGATCAGTTGAAGCGAGAACACATCGCAGACTGGTGTTACTTCCCTGGTTGGAAATCGTCCAGCCCCCGTATCCCATTTGCTGATCCACACAGCCTACAAGCTACAACAGGCTGGATCTTTTTCCTGGATGACTGCGGCGTTGGCGCATATCTGACAGAAGAGCTCCTGCGCCTTCACTCAAACATTATTACCGTCACGCCTGCTCAGGTATTCCAGCACAATGGCGAGAGAAGCTATACCCTGGACCCTGCATCATCGGCCCATTACGAGGCGTTATTCAAAAATATCCGCACGCAGGGCTACACAGAGATACGCATCATACACTTATGGACGCTCACCAGCCAGGAGCATCAGGCCGACGTTTGTAGTTTACAAAGCTTTGAAAGGTCGGCGCAAAAAGGCTTTTACTGCGTGCTCGCACTGGTCCAGGCGCTAGAACATCTCCAATTTGATACCTGTCGCATCATGCTGGTCTCCAATGGTATCCACGATGTACTTGGCAATGAAACAATCTATCCAGAAAAAGCTACTATGCTGGGGCCGTGCCTGGCAGTTCCTTTTGAATATCCAGATACGACTTGCCGCAGTATTGATATAACACTTTCCGAAGTAAGGAATGGTCGAAGAGAAGCTCTGCTTTCTAGCTTATTGGGGGAAATTACTGCGGAATCAACGGAGGCCATGATTGCCTTACGCGGCAATCGACGCTGGATACCATCAATCGAGCGCCTTCACATAAAAGAAGCGGCCTCTCCCTCGCCGGTGCTGCGGGAGCGAGGGGTATACCTGATCACCGGAGGACTGGGTGGGATCGGGTTGGCTATGGCGGAGTACCTGGCGCGTACCGCTCATGCCCGGCTCGTCCTTGTTGGTCGTTCGGCATTGCCGAAGCGCGAAGAATGGTCACGGCTGCGTTCTATCCATACGCAAGAGGATAAGCTGGGCCATCAATTGCATGCAATTCAGCGTATGGAGGAGCTGGGAGCGCAGGTCTTACCCTTACAGGCAGACGTGACCAGCCTCGATCAAATGCAGGAGGTGATTGATCAGACTGTAGCTACCTTTGGAACGCTGCACGGGGTCTTGCATGCAGCGGGCGTACCCGGCATGGGCTTGATGCAGTTAAAAGCGCCGGAGCAGGCTGCCAGGGTGCTCGCCCCTAAAGTTCAGGGAACGCTGGTTCTGGAGCAAGTGCTGGCACTGTTCTCTCTGGACTTCCTGGTCCTCTTTTCCTCTATCACTTCTTCAACGGGCGGAGGGCCAGGACAGGTCGATTACGCAGCAGCCAACGCTTTTCTAGATGCCTATGCTCATCGCTACAGCAATCGACATGGCAGAACGATTGCTATCGATTGGGGCGAATGGCAGTGGAACGCCTGGGAAGAAGGGCTCAACGGCTATGATAGCGATATCCAACTCTTCTTCAAAGAGCACCGCCAGCGTTTTGGGATCACGTTTGAGGAGGGGACCGAAGTGTTTGGGCGTATTCTGGCTGCCCATGAGCCACGCGTCATCGTTTCCACGCAAGACTTTCACCAGCTAACCGAGCTACTACAATCATTTTCTGCCTCAAGCCTCGCACGCAATGCGCAGTACGATAGTCAGACTCGACCAAAATATCCCAGGCCAACGCTTGCCAGTTCATACACACCGCCTGGCAATGAGCTGGAGCAAACCATTGTCAGCCTCTGGGAAGAGCTCCTGGGAATCGCGCCGGTAGGTATCCACGACAATTTTTTTGAGCTGGGTGGCAATTCTCTGGTGGGCATCAACCTGATGGCACGCATGAGGAAAACCCTGCACCTGGAAACCTTCCCCGCCTATGTGTTGTACGAAGCACCGACCGTCAATGCTATGGCCCAGTACATAGGGCAGGGACAAAAGGTTGTCGTTATCGAAGAAAGGTGGGAACGCGGAGCAAAACGCAGAGCAGGTCTAACACAACGTTTGGATAACATGAGACGAAGGCAGTAATTCGATTCCGCGCCCCGTAGGGGCAGGGCTGGCCCCTGCCCTGCTAGCACAACGCCACGGTCGGCTGGATAGAAGGAGAGGGCTGGCCCCTGCCCTGCTAGCGCGACAGCACCGTTGGAGCGCGGAACATTTAAAGTAGGAGAACAAGGTGACATACAAGCAATACGATGACCCCAAGTATGATACAGCACTTGCCGTTGTTGGCATGTCCGGGCGCTTCCCCGGCGCTAATTCCGTTGAGCAACTATGGGAGAATATCGCGGGAGGCGTCAGGTCGATCCACTTCTTCACCGATGAGGAATTATTGGAGACAGGAGAATCGCCCGAAAACCTCAAAAACCCGAATTATGTCAAAGCGGGCTCCATCCTAGAAGGCGTCGATCTCTTTGATGCATCTTTCTTTGGCTTCAATCCACGAGAAATTGAAGTCATGGACCCGCAGCAGCGCCTCTTCCTCGAATGCTCGTGGGAAGCTCTCGAAGCGACGGGGTACTTAACCGGCAAATACGCTGGCATGGTTGGCGTCTTTGGTGGCGCCGCTATGAGCTCGTATCTGCTCAATAGCATCTATAATAGCCCCGACGCGGCCAATAACATCTCACCATTCCTGGCGTCGCTCGGCAATGATAAAGACTCTCTGGCGACACGCGTCTCATACAAACTCAATCTTAAAGGGCCTAGCGTTACAGTACAAACCTACTGCTCAACCTCTCTGGTGGCAGTTCACATGGCCTGCCAGAGCCTGATTAACTATGAATGCGATATCGCCCTGGCCGGTGGCGCGGCTATCAATATCCCACAGGAACGCGGCTATATGTACGAGGAAGGCAGCATTCTTTCGCCAGATGGTTACTGCCGCACCTTCGACGCCAATGCCCAGGGCAGCGTACTCACCAACGGCGTTGGCGTTGTCGCGATCAAGCGGTTCCGCGAGGCGCTGGAAGATGGCGATTTCATCTACGCGATCATCCGCGGCTCGGCCACCAACAATGATGGCTCCCAGCGTGTGAGCTACACTGCGCCTGGATTAGATGGGCAGTCCGGTGTGATGGCCGAGGCAATGGGAAATGCGGGCGTCGATCCGGCAAGTATTTCCTACGTTGAAGCGCACGGCACCGCCACCGAACTGGGAGATGCCGTTGAAGTCGCGGCGATGATTAAAGCCTTCAGGATGAGTACGCAGAAAAAAGGTTACTGCGCCATTGGCTCGATCAAACCAAATATTGGGCACCTGGATCGCGCTTCGGGAGTGACAGGGCTGATCAAGACGACGCTATCGCTGCATCATCGCCTGATCCCTCCTAGCCTGAACTATGAAACCCCTAATACTGATCTTGACCTGGAGAACAGCCCGTTCTACGTCAATACGGTGCTAACTCCCTGGTCTGATGCGCTCCTGCCACGCCGAGCCAGCGTCAGTTCCTTTGGCGTGGGCGGCTCTAATGCGCATGTGGTGCTTGAAGAAGCTCCCGAGCGTGAACCGGGCAGCGCCTCGCGCCCCTGGCAGTTGCTGCTCCTTTCGACCAAAACTGAAAGTGCGCTCCAGATGGCGAGCAACAACCTGGCCGCCTATCTCAAAGAGCATCCCGAGGAATCGCTGGCCGATATTGCCTATACCTTGCAAACGGGCCGTTCGGTGTTTAACCATCGTCGCCTCATCGTCTGCCAGGATCATGCCGGCGCTATTGAGGCCATCGAAGCTCCCTCTACCACGCGCTCTATCACATTACACGACGCTCGCAGAGATCGGGAGGTGGTTTTCCTCTTCCCCGGCGTGGGCGAGCAATATATTGGAATGGCCCATGAGCTTTACGAGCACGAGCCGCGCTTCCGCGAGACGGTAGATCACTGCTGCCAGTTTTTGAAAACGCAGCAGAATCTGGATTTGCAGGCGCTGCTGACCGCTGAGCGGGAGCAGCCTGCTGTGCAGTCAGCCAAAATTGATTTCCGCGCCATGCTCAAAGCGGGGTCACAGTCAACTTCCGCAGAGTCCGACCTGCTCAAGCATACCGCAATCGCTCAACCGGCGGTCTTCATCATCGAGTACGCGCTGGCGCAACTGCTGATGGAGTGGGGCATTCGTCCTCAGGCGATGCTGGGGTACAGCGTTGGCGAATACGTGGCTGCCTGTCTGGCGGGTGTGCTCTCACTGGAGGATGCCCTGACCGTCGTGGCACGTCGCGCCCAATTGATCGCCGAGCAGCCAGAGGGCGTGATGCTGGTAGTAGCGTTGCCAGAAGAGGCTGTCCGCCCCTATCTGACCGAGCAAATCTGCCTGGCAATTGTCAACGGCCCCAATGCCTGCGTGCTGGCAGGTCCCGCCGAGGCTATCGAGCAGTTAGAGGTGCAGTTGGAGGTGCAGGAGATCGCGTGCCGGCGCGTAGAGACAACGCATGCGTTCCACTCGACCATGCTGAACGCGGTACGCGAACCCCTGACCACGTTGATGCGTACGATCACATTGCATGTGCCGCAAATCCCTTACATTTCGAACGTTACGGGCACCTGGATTACCGACGACCAGGCAACGGACCCGACCTATTGGGCGCAGCATATGTGCCAGACGGTCTACTTCGCTCAGGGCATAGCAGAGCTGTTACAGAAGCCAGAGCGGGCGATAGTGGAAGTAGGGATGGGGCAATCGCTTTCATCGTTTGTCAAGCAACATCCATCCAGCTCTCGCGAACACTGGCACCTGATTCTATCGGCGCTACCGGCGCTGAACGACCGCCAGCCAGATTACACCTGTCTGCTGAGCACGCTGGGAAGATTATGGCTCGCGGGCGTCAATATAGACTGGAAGAGCTTCTATCAGCACGAGCGGCGGCTAAAAGTCGTCCTGCCAACCTATCCCTTCGAGCGCAAACGGTACTGGCTGGGGCCAGAAAAGCATGGGCCGACGAGAATTCATCTGGCAAATTTCATGGACGAATTAGATGATGGAGAACCGCCGCTGCTGGAGCATGTCGCCGATTGGCACTACCTGCCGACCTGGAAAAAATCGTTGCCCAGGCTGCCGGATGCCGCAAACACCTACCTGGAAAATGGCACCGGTTGGCTCATTTTCGCTGACGCGTATGGCGTAGGAGCTCGTATTGCCGCAGCCCTCAGGCAGAGACAGCAGCAGGTCGTCATCGTCACCCCGGGCAGCGAATTTGCCAGGCTCAATGACGACGCCTATAGCATTCATCCCGACAGACGCGAGGAATACGAACGCTTCCTCCAGGAACTACGAGATCAGGGACGCTCACCGGGCAAAATCGTCCATTGCTGGACGTTGACCGATGAACCGTCGCAGGCGATGAACCAGGAAATCGTTGATCATATGCTGGAGCGCGGCTTCTACAGCCTGCTCAACCTGGTGCAATCACTAGGCACGCTGGGCATGGATACCTGTGATATCAGTATGGTCACCAACTACCTCCAGAACGTCTCGGGCAGCGAGATAGTGTGTCCAGAAAAGGCGCTCATCACGGGCCACAGCCTGGTCATTCCACAGGAGTTTGTCTCGATCCGCGTGAGAAGCATCGATATTGTGCTACAAGAGGCGCTGCGAGAGGATAAAACTTCGCTGCGCTTGCTGGTAGAAGAGCTAACAACAGTTCCAACAGACCCGATTATCGCATTTCGTGGGCACAGCCGTTGGGAGCAGGCATTCGAAGCAACGCCGCTGGAGCGCAAAGACCTCTCACATCCTGATATGCCCTTGCAAGAAGGCGGCGTCTATCTGATCACCGGAGGAATGGGCGGAGTGGGATTAGGGATGGCTGAATGCATTGCGCGTGCCGTTCCCCGCGCCCGGTTCGTCCTGGTAGGACGTTCGGGGATGCCGCCGCGTGAAGAATGGGCGGCATTACGTGAGCTTCACAGCGAGGACGACAAGAATCTCGGCAGGCAGCTCCACACCATCCGGCGGATCGAGGAAGATCTTGGCGGTCAGGTGCTGACGCTGAGAGCAGATGTCACCAATGAAGATCAGATGCGTGCTATCGTCGAGCAGACGCTGGCGACCTTTGGTCAGTTGAACGGCGTCCTGCATGCGGCTGGCACCCCGGGCGTTGGCATGATGCAGCTCAAGACGCGTGAGCATATTCAGGGAGTGTTTGCGCCGAAAGTGACGGGCACTATCGTCCTCGACCATGTGCTGGCGGATGTGCCGATAGACTTCCTCGTCCTGTTCTCCTCCGTTACCTCAGCCATCGGCGGCGGCCCCGGCCAGGTCGATTACTGTTCGGCTAACGCGTTCATGGACGTCTACGCTCAGCGCAACGCGAACCGGCTGAACCGCAAAACCATCTCCATCAACTGGGGCGAATGGCGCTGGAATGGCTGGGAATTCGGCCTGGAAGGCTATGATAAGGAGACGCAGGAACACTTCAAAGCGCACCGTCTCAAGTACGGCTTCAGCTTTGAAGATGGCGGCGATGCCCTGCTGCGTATCCTGGGGCAACCGGTGCCGCAAATGTATGTCTCTTCGCAGGAATTCTTTAAAGTGCTCAGAAACTCCAGGGCATTTTCGGCTGCCACGATGGTCGAAGGGGCAGAAAAGAAATGGAAGAGCCAGCAGAAGCACCCGCGCCCATCCCTATCCAGTTCCTATGTTGTGCCGAGAAACGAGACGGAACAAACCATCGCCTCGCTCTGGGAGATGCTCCTGGGCATTGAACCCGTTGGCATTTATGACAACTTCTTTGAGTTGGGCGGCAACTCGCTCCTGGGCATCGATCTCATGTCCCGTATGCGTAAGACGCTGCAACTACAAACCCTGCCAAGCTACGTGCTCTACGAGGCTCCCACCGTCAGCACATTGGCAGAATATATCGAGAAGAGCAAAGCGCCCGCGACCGAAGACAAACTGGATGAGCGTAGCGCCAGGCGCAGAGAGAGCCTGCACCAACGCGTCCATGTATAGGTAGGGGCAGGGCTTGCCCCTGCCCCCTACGCAGAACATGTATGGTTGGGGTCGCACCCTACGCAGAACATGTGTGGCTGGGCAACCGCAAGGGGTCGCACCCTACGCAGAACATGTGTGGCTGGGCAACCGCAAGGGGTCGCACCCTACGCGGAACATTGCAAATAAGGTAAAGAAGGACGACGATGAACAATTCACAGTATTCCTCTGAATATAATACGGCACTGGCTGTCGTAGGTATGGCCGGACGCTTCCCAGGTGCCAGTTCTCTTGAGCAATTCTGGCACAATATCGCCAATAAGGTGAGCGCAGTCCAGCATTATTCCGCGGAGGAACTGCTGGCGGCGGGAGTGAAACCGGAGGATATACAACAGCCCAATTACGTTAGAGCGGGTGCTGTTTTAGAGAATATCGAGTACTTCGATACGTCCTTCTTTGGGTTCACTCCACGCGAAGCCGAGATTATGGACCCGCAATTCCGCATTTTCCTGGAATGCGTCTGGGAAGCCCTGGAGATGGCTGGCTATGCTATCACTACTTTTGATGGCTTAATCGGCATCTTCGCCGGCGCGGGTTACAAAAACTACCTGCGGCACCATATCACGCCATCGCCTAAAATCGCTAAAGCGTTCAGCGAATTTCAGATCAGCCTCGGGCAGGAACAGGATGTGCTGGCAACGATGGTATCGTACAAGCTTAATCTGAAAGGACCGAGCGTGGCGGTGCAGTCTTTCTGCTCGACCTCTCTGGCAGCGGTCCACCTGGCCTGCCAGAGTTTGCTCAATTATGAAAGTGATTTAGCCATTGCTGGAGGGGTGGCGCTCAATTCCCTCCAGAAGAAAGGATACTTTTACGAAGAGGGCCAGCTTACCTCGCCTGATGGATGCTGTCGACCCTATGATGCCAGAGCCCAGGGCAGCGTTTTAAGCAATGGAGCGGGCGTAGTCGTACTCAAACGCTTTCAGGACGCGCTCAATGATGGCGATCATATCTACTGCATCATCCGTGGGTCCGCGATGAATAACGATGGCAATCAACGGGTCAACTATACCGCTCCCGGCCTGGAGGGGCAGGCATCGGTTATCGCCAGCGCCATAAGCTACGCAGGAGTCCATCCCGAAACAATTACCTACATTGAGGGAAATGGCTCAAGCACCATGCTGGGAGATGCCATCGAACTGGCCGCGATGAGTAGAGCATTTGCCAGCAAGACGCAGAAAAAGCAGTTCTGTGGCATCGGATCTTTGAAATCAAATCTTGGTCATCTGGATCGGGCCTCGGGGGTGGCGGGCTTAATCAAAACGACGCTGGCACTGAGCCATCGTCAACTGCCGCCGCATATCCATTATGAGCAGCCCAACCCGGAAATAGATTTAAAGAACAGCCCCTTTTATATCAATACTAACCTGGCTCCCTGGCCCCGGCAGCAGGCGCCACGCCGGGCAGGTGTGAACTCCTTTGGTCTGGGCGGCACAAATGTCCATCTCGTACTTGAAGAAGGGCCAGAGCAGCAGTCAGACCCTGCTGCTCGCTCCTGGCATCTGCTTCCCATCTCGGCCAGATCGGCATGGGCCTTGCAACAAGCCAATAGCAACCTGGTGGCTCATCTCAAGGCCCATCCAGAGCAATCATTGGCCGATGTCGCTTATACCTTACAGATCGGGCGCTGCGCCTTCAACTACCGCCAGTTCGTTGTCGCTCAGACCACTGAAGAGGCTTGCGCAGCTCTGGAGCAGCAACAGGGGATGTACACCCATCAAGAGCGTCGGGACCGTCCGGTAGCATTTCTCTTCCCTGACGCAGATGAGCAGTACATCAAGGTCGCACGTAACCTGTATGGGCAAGAGCCGGTTTTTCGAGAGACGCTCGACCGCTGCTGCCAGTTTTTGCCAACGCAGATGCAACTGGCTCTCCAGCCCTTGCTATCACCAGAACACAATGGCACAGAGGCTTCTGAGAGAGCCGAGGAAAGGAGATGCGATAACAACTTCCCTGCTACGCAACTTCTCGCCACCTTCATTGTTGAATACGCCCTGGCTCAGTTGTTACTGGCATGGAATATTCGCCCACAGGTTATGCTTGGCGATGGTCCAGGTGAGTATGCGGCGGCCTGCGTGGCAGGGGTATTATCGCCACAGGACGCTTTAACCATTCTGACCCACAGGGCACAATTCATAGCGGAACAGTCAGAGAGTGCTTCATCCCTACCTAAAGACGCACGTAAAGCTCTCAGTAGCGTGCAACTGCATGAGCCGCGCATTCCCTATATTTCAACAGTGACAGGCACCTGGGTTACGAAGGAGCAGGCCACCGATCCCGATTACTGGGTGCGACAGCTCGGTCAGACGGCTTCCTTGAGTCAGAGAATGGAAGCGATTCTACAGGGTCCAGAGTGCGTGCTGCTGGAAGTTGGGGCGGGACAGGCGTTCAGCTCTTTTATCAAGCAACAGCCAGAGGGCCAGCACACGCAGGTGCTCCCTCTCCTGACAGAGCAAGCCGACGAGGCTGATCTCCTGTCAGCACTCGGGCGCTTATGGCTGGCCGGCGTAACCATCGACTGGAAACAGCTTTCTGCGCCAGAGCGACGTTTGCGCGTATGGCTTCCCACATATCCTTTTGAGCGTCAGCGCTGCTGGATCGATGATCCCACCAATCTCAATGTCATCCGCCAGCGAGCCGCAACAGCGCCAAAGGAGGCAGATATAGCGGACTGGTTCTATCTGCCATACTGGGAGCCCACACTCCCGCCAGCTTTGTCCGATAAGCAACCATCGGATAACCTGTGCCTGATCTTTGCCGATCCTCACGGTATAGGAACCGGGATTGCGCGCAGCCTGGAGCAGGCAGGCTGCCCGACAATGATGGTCGAGGCAGGCGAGACATTCGCGCAACGAAGCGCGAACCGTTGCTCTATGAGAGCGGACAGCGCCAGAGATTACGACGAATTGTTCAAAGGGCTGAGCAGAAGTGGACGCATCCCGAAAACAATTATCCACTGCTGGAGCCTGACGAAGGATGGAGCAACTTGCGCTCATCCCCATAATTTCGTTCGAGAGCGACAGACAGGCTTCTTCAGCCTGCTGCGCCTTGCCAGAGCAATCGGTTCGTCGATCTATGATGCAGCGATTCGCCTCATCGTCGTTACCAATCACGTCCAGGCTGTGACCGAGCAAGACGCCCTGCGACCTGAAAAAGCTCTCGTCCTGGGAGCCTGCAAAGTCATCGCCCAGGAATATCCCTATATTACCTGCCAGAGTATCGATCTGGTCTGCCCGGATACCACCAGCCGGACTTATGCGCTCCTGGCCGAGGATCTGGCGGTGGAATGTCTATCCAACCTTGAGGAACGAACAGTGGCCTATCGAGGGAGCAGGCGTTGGGCTCAGCGCTATCTTCCCATGCGCCTGGAGTCAGCAGAGAAAGCAGCCACTCCATTCCGCAGCAGAGGGATCTATCTTATCATTGGTGGTTTAGGAGAGATCGGGCTGCTCCTGGCTGAATATCTGGCGACCAAAATGCAGGCAAGAATTGTATTGCTTGATGATGGCTCTTTTCCGGTGGGCAATCAGCGCGCTGCATGGCTGGAGAACCATCCAGCCGATGACGCGGTGAGCCAGAGAATTCTGCGTCTCCAGGCAATGGAGGCGATGGGAGCGCAGATCCAGGTGCGGCAAGCGAACTTTGCCGACGCCGCACAGATGCAACAAACCATCGAGCAGATGCGCCAGCAATACGGCGCCCTGCATGGAGTGTTCTATCTGGCTGGCGGCTTCGATCCCCAGACCATCCAGGATAGCGATCTGGCGAGCTACGAAGCGCAATTTCAAGCCAAAATCGCTAATCTACTGGCCCTGAAACAAGCCTTACAAGGCGTTGCTCTCGACTTTTGCCTTCTGCACTCCTCGCTCACGGGCATCTTAGGAGGTCTGGGATGTGCGGCAGATGCAGCCGCCAGTGCGCTGATGGATGTCTTTGCCCTCCAGCAGAGCCAGAGCTCACCTATGCCCTGGATCAGCGTGAACTGGGAGCCCTGGCAAACGCGAGAGAACGAGCGGCAGGTTTCCGGTACAACCATAGCCAGATTTCTGATTGCCCCTCACGAAGGGCTAGAGGCGCTTTCACGCATTATTGCCAGCCGCTGGACCCAGGTCATTGCCTCGACCGGTGACTTGCATGCCCGTCTTCAGCAATGGGTACAACCGCTATCCAATGATGCCGCTGACCGTGGAGCGGTGCCGCTAAATAGCGCAAGGCCGCAGGTATCAACGGCATACGTTCCACCAACCAATCCTACCGAGCAAAAGATTGTTGAGATCTGGCAGGCGCTGCTGGGATTTGAACAGATCGGGATCTATGACAACTTTTTCGAGCTCCACGGTCATTCGCTGCTCGGTATGCAACTCATCTCGCGCTTGCGCCAGATTTTCCAGGTGAACGTACCTCTAACGACCCTTTTCGAAGATCCGACCGTCGCCAACCTGGCAAAAGTCGTCGAGCAACTGATTATCGAAGAGATCGAGCAGATGGATGAAGAGGAGGCGCGGTTGCTGCTGTAGGTAGGAGCCACTCCCACGATGAATCGGGGAGCTACCGGTTGCCCCCTACGTTGATTGAAATATTTTCTAGCGTTTTTCCAGGCACAAAGGCACATAGTTTTTAAAAATAAGGAAGGGATTATGAGAATTCGAACAGTAGGCGTTGTTGGAGCTGGTGTCATGGGCGTAGGCGTCGCCCAGAGCCTGGCTCAAACGGGACATGACGTGATCCTTGTTGATATCTCTGATGCCATTCTTGAGCATGCTCAAGAAGAAATTATCAGGAATATCCGCCTCCAGCGCATGTGGAATAAGAAAGCGGACCAGGAGAGCATAGAGACTATCCTCAAGCGCATCACCTTTACTCAGGATTACGACCTGTTTACGGATGTTGATTTCGTCATCGAGAACGCCACCGAGAAATGGGATATCAAGCGGAAGATCTACCCGCAAATCGATGCGATCTGTCCCGAAGACGTCATCTTCGCAATCAACACGTCCGCCATCTCCATCACGCGCGTCGGTTCTGTCACCACACGCCCGGAGCGCGTCATTGGAACGCATTTTATGAACCCGGTTCCCATGAAAAACACGGTCGAGGTCATCCGAGGCTATCACACCTCCGACGAGACCATTGCCACGACGAAAGAGCTGCTAGCGAGCATGGGAAAAGAAGGCATTGTCGTCAACGATATGCCAGGCTTTGTCTCAAACCGCGTCTTGATGCTGACGGTCAACGAGGCAGTCTACCTGGTTCAGGATCAGGTCGCGTCGGCGGAAGAAGTGGATCGCATCTTCAAGTCCTGCTTTGGTCATCCTATGGGACCCCTGGAAACCGCCGATTTAATCGGACTCGATACCATCCTCTACTCGGTAGAAGTGCTCTACGAGAGCTACAACGATAGCAAATACCGTCCATGCCCACTTTTGAAAAAGATGGTAGACGCCGGTCTTTATGGCCGCAAGAGCGGTCAGGGCTTTTATACCTACTAATTTCAGTTAGCATAACAGCAAAAGGAGAATAGCACCATGGAAACCACCATCCAGACGAAGATCAGAAACTTTTTGGCGAAATTCTTCCAGAACATCGAGCTAGAGGACGACCAGGACATTTTTGCGCTGGGCTTTGTCAACTCATTGTTTGCCATGCAGCTTGTCCTCTTTGTAGAAAAAGAATTCGGCGTACAGGTTGAGAACGAAGATCTGGACATCGATAATTTCCGGTCGATTCGGGCCATCACGACGTTGATTGAGCAAAAAACGGCAGCCCCGGCACATTCTTAACAACTTCTCTCAGGAAGAAGATTTTGATGGGTTGTCGCGAGACCAGCCATCTTACAACGGAGATGAGATGAAAATCGAATTAACTCCACAACAAAAACAAGATCAGGCAGCCTTCAAAGCGTTTGTGCAGGAGGAGATCGTCCCCAGGGCCAACAGGTACGATCAGGAGGAAAGCACTCCTCCTGATCTGATTGAGAAGGTGGCTCGTATGGGCTACTTAGGCGCCCTGGCGCCGCGCGAGTATGAAGGAAGCGGCATGGATATGATTACCTTTGGCCTGCTCGCGGAAGAACTAGGCCGGGGGTGCTCTTCGATCCGCAGTCTCCTGACCGTCCACAGCATGGTGATTCACGCCATCCTCAGATGGGGCAGCCATTCTCTCAAGGAACTCTGGCTGCCTCGCCTGGCAACTGGCAAAACCATTGGCGCATTCGGCCTGAGCGAACCAAATGCGGGCAGCGATGCCCAGAGTATTGAGACAACGGCAACCCTGTCCGGTAACGATTATGTCTTGAATGGACAAAAAAAATGGACCACCTACGGGCAGATCGCCGATCTCTTCCTGATCTTTGCCCGCTACGAAGGCAAAATCTGCGCCTTCCTCGTAGAACGAGATGCGCCCGGCCTGACGGTGAAACCACTGTTCGGCATACTGGGCACCCGTGCCTCCATGCTGGCCGAAATCCATCTCCAGGATTGTCGTATCCCAAAAGCAAACCTGGTGGGAGGTCGCGGCTTTGGCCTCGCCTCCGTTGCCACCTCAGCACTCGATATCGGTCGCTACACCGTCGCCTGGGGCTGCGTCGGTATTATCCAGGCGTGCCTGGACGCCAGCCTGTGCTACACGAGCCAGCGCAAACAATTTGGGGCCTATCTCAAAGATCACCAGTTGATCCAGCAAATGATTACGAACATGCTGACCAATGTCCAGGCAGCACGCCTGCTCTGCTATCAATCTGGCTATATGAAAGACGTGGGCGATCCCAATACCGTCATGGCAACCTGGATCGCGAAGTACTTCGCGTCGATCAGCGCCAGTAGCGCCGCCCGAGACGCGGTACAAATTCATGGCGCTAACGGTTGCAGCCAGGAATACGCTGTCCAGCGGTATCTGCGGGATACCACGGTGATGGAGATCATTGAGGGCAGCACCCAGATCCAGCAAATTACGCTGGCCCAATACGCCTACCAGACGCATGCTGCCAATCTGCAACCAGCCTGAACATAAAAAGAAAGAAAGAGGGAACAATGGCAATTGAATTGAGCAGCTCGCACACACAAAAGGCCGAGCGAGCAAAGAGCAAAGCAAAATCCATCAAATGTGTTGTCTGGGATCTTGACAACACGCTATGGGATGGCGTGCTACTGGAAAATGACGAGGTGGCGTTGCGTGAAGATATTCTCAATATCATTAAAGTGCTGGACAGTCGCGGCATCCTTCACTCCATCGCCAGCAAAAACAACCACGAAGCGGCCATGCAAAAGTTGCGACAGCTCGGGATCAGCGAGTATTTCCTTTACCCGCAGATCAACTGGAACTCAAAAGCCTCATCGGTCCGCGAGATCGCGAAAGCGATCAATATCGGCATTGATACGCTCGCCTTCGTTGACGACCAGCCCTTTGAACGCGACGAGGTTGCCTTTGAGATCCCCGAAGTGCTGTGTATCGATACACTTGACGCCGATCAGATTCTCGCCATGCCTGAGATGAACCCGCGCTTCATTACAGAGGACTCCGCCAAGCGACGGTTAATGTACCTTGCCGATATCGAGCGCAATCAGGCGGAGAAAGAGTTTGTAGGGCCGGATGAAAAATTTTTAGCTACGCTCGATATGGCTTTTACGATCAAGCGAGCAGGCGAAGACGACTTGCAGCGAGCGGAAGAGCTGACCGTACGCACCCACCAGTTAAACTCAACAGGTTATACCTATTCATACGACGAACTGAATGCATTTCGGCAGTCTGATAATCACAAACTGTTCATTGCGGGCCTGGATGATAGATACGGAACCTATGGCAAAATCGGCCTTGCCCTTATTGAGTGCCAGCCGGAAGTATGGACGCTCAAGCTGCTGCTGATGTCCTGCCGGGTGATGTCGCGCGGCGTCGGCACCATCATGGTCAACTACATCATGAGCCAGGCCAAAAAGCATGGAGTGCGTTTGCAGGCCGAATTTGTGAGCACGGATCGCAACCGGATGATGCTGGTGACCTATCGCTTTGGTGGCTTTAAACAAATCCGGCAGGATGGCAACTTTATCGTCTTCGAGAGCGACCTCAGCCAGATCCAGCCGTTCCCGGATTACGTCAAGGTATTCCTTGACGAAGGTCTGAGCGAAGCTAGCCGCGGCAGTGGCGTTGACCTTCAAGATTTAAAGACTCTGGTAGAAGAGTAGAAAAGCCAGCCAGTGCAGAATGTGGAGACAGACGATGAAACACACGCTATCATGCTCTGCCATTGAGATTAACGGCCTGAGTAAAAAGTACCGCATTCGTGGGGACAGCAAGTGGCTAACGGCGGTTGAGCATATCGACCTGTCTGTCCCACGCGGGCAGGTCTTCGGCTTTCTCGGCCCCAATGGCGCGGGTAAAACAACAACGATCAAAATGATTTGTGGGCTGATTACCCCTGACACAGGGCAGATCCATCTGAACGGCTATGACGTACTCCGTCAACGCAAAGAGGCGATGCGCCAGATAGGCGCAGTGCTGGAGGGCACCCGTAATATCTACTGGCGGCTCTCCGCCCTGGAAAATGTGATGTACTTTGGTCGGCTCAAAAACTTCACCGGGCCAAAGCTTAAAGCGGAAGCGGAAAGATTGCTGAGCGAGCTGCAGCTATGGGAGCGCAGAAATGACCGCATCCGCACATTTTCACGCGGCATGCAGCAAAAAGTTGCGATTGCCTGCGCTCTCATTGCCGACCCTCCGATTGTGTTGCTGGACGAGCCAACGCTGGGGCTCGACATTCAGGCCGCCGTTACCGTCAAAGAGTGGGTCAGGAAACTGGCACGCGAGCAGGGCAGGACGGTCATACTGACGACCCACCAGTTGGATATGGCCGAAGAGCTTTGTGACCGCGTCGCCATTATCCGCAAAGGGAAACTCGTGGCCGATCAGCCTCTGTCAACCCTCCTCAGCCTCCATAGAGCGTGCTATCAGATCCGCATTAAAGGATGCGTTGCGCCTCAGAGGATGGCTTTGCCGCATGGCTTCTCTTGCGAACATGAGGACGACGAAACGCTGCTGACAGGGGCAATTGATGATCAAAAGGAGCTCTATACGCTACTCAATCAATTGCGCTCGCTGGATCTGCCATTGCTCGCTGTTACGCCAGTTGAGCCTAACCTGGAGGAAGTCTTCATCAACATGATTAGCGAAGAAAAGCAAGAAATTCTTTGCTGAAGATCTGAACTGTAGCTCCCCGATGCAGCGTGGGAGCGTTGACCTTCAGCAGTTAAAGGAGAACACCATGAGCTTCTCTCTCATGCTATATAATGAGACCCGCAAACGCTTGCTAATCCTGTGGGATTATAAATCAGACATACTGACGCAGATCTTCATGATGATCTTGATCTTTGTCGGAGCAACCTTCCTGATCGGCGGAGGTCAGTTTCATCCAGACCAGATCACTTCGATGCTGCTGGGCTATACCGTGTGGTACTATGCTCGTCTGGTGATTACCAATACCAGTTCGGAGATGCTGGCGGAATCGCAGATTGGCACCCTGGAGCAAATATACATGAGCCCATCGCACCCGGCCTGGATTTTGCTGGCGCGCATGTTTGTGCTCCTGATGACCTCAACGGTGATCGTAATTCTACCAACAATCCTGATTGCCACCCCGCTGGGAATTCACTTTCCCTTTCGCTGGGAGGGCCTGATCATTTTTGCGCTCATTCTGGCGGGTCTGTTTGGTTTTGCGCTCGCACTCTCGGGGGCGGCCCTCGTTTTCAAACAGATCGACACCCTGGCAGATTTAATCCAGAATGTCCTCTTATTCCTGACCGGTTCCCTGGTGCCAATTACCCATTTCCCGCAATGGCTGTTTGTTTTCGCTCAGACGCTGCCAATCACGCAGGGCATTCTCGTTCTGCGCAGCGTTGTCCTTGACGGCCAGCCATTAAGTACGACCTGGCATAATGGCAGTTTACCCGGGCTCCTTATTAACTCGCTCATTTATCTCTGCATCGGCAGGTTCGTGTATATCATCTGCGAAAGACATGCCAAGATGAAGGGATCATTGGGGCAATACTAGCCTCTGTCCTGAGAGCAGAGCACAAAAGAGAGATGTGGCTATGGTAACAAAAGAAGCAACGGCAAAACAACACTCAGCCTTCTCGGCGACCAAACGAGCATTGCTGGAGAAGCGCTTGCGCGGCGATTCTGCTCTGGCCCTTATTCCTAAGCGACCAGATGCAGAATTTGCTCCAACCACTTTTTCGCAGCAACGCCTCTGGTTCCTCGATCAATTGGAACCAGGGACCGCTACTTATAATATCCCCATCGCGATGCGCATTCGCGGACCGCTCGATAGCACCATACTTGAGCAATGCCTCAATGAACTGGTAAGGCGGCACGAAACCTGGCGCACAACCTTTGAAAGTCGCGATGGCATTCCTGTTCAGCACATTGGTCAGCCCCACCCAATAGAGCTATCCGAGCTTGATCTTGCGTCTCTACCGGAAAGTAACCGTGAGCACGAGGCCATACGACTCGCCACTGAATATGCACAAATGCCATTTGACCTGGCTACCGGGCCATTGGTACGCGTACTGCTGCTCCGCCTGAACGACGGTAGGGGCAGCTCCCACGATGAAGCAGGGAACTACCGGTTGCCCAGGGCAGGGGCCAGCCCTGCCCCTACGTCTCCCGAAGAGGATTTCCTCTTCGTCCTGGTGCAGCATCATAGCATTTCGGATGGCTGGTCCATCGGGATTATCCTGCAGGAAATCGCAGTACTCTATGAAGCTTTTCAAGCACAAAAGCCTTCTCCTTTGCCCGAATTAGCCGTGCAGTACGCTGACTACGCCTGCTGGCAGCAACAGAAGTTGCAAGGGAAGGAGCTTGAAAGGCAACTTGCCTACTGGCAACAACAATTAGAGGACGCGCCCGGGCCGCTGGATTTACCAGGCAGAGGAATCCACCAGGATTTACGAGCAGCACGAGGCGAGACGCATCACTTTCATTTCTCCAGAGCTTTGAGCGATCAATTACGGGCGCTGTGTCAGCAAGAAGGCGTGACGCTGTTTATGCTGATCCTGGCGGCCCTCCAGGTAGTGCTGCATCGTTACACGGATCAGGACGACTTGATGATCAGTACGTCTACCGCCAATCGGACGCTTCCCGAGTTGGAACCGATTGTGGGCTTTTTTGTCAATACCCTGGTCTTGCGTACCAGCCTGGCGGGAGATCCCGCGTTTGAGGAACTGCTTAAAAGGGTGCAAAACGTATCCCTGGCTGCTTTTGCTCACCAGGAAGTACCTTTTGAAAGAGCCGTCGCTCGCGTGCCCGCGCTGCAAGTACACTTTATCCTCCAGAATACACCCTCACAGTCAAAGGAACTTTCAGCTATCACAGTTGAACGTATTGAGCTGGAAAATAATACCGCCAAATTTGATCTGTTTCTCAATGTAGAAGATGCATCTGAAATCTTCGGCTTTTTTGAATTTAACGCCGATCTTTTCGATACGGCAACGATTCAACGCCTGCATATTCACTTCCAGCGCGTGCTGGAAGCGGCTGTCCAACATCCCGAGATGCAGCTATCTTCCTTTGCTCTGCTTACTGAAGAAGAGTGCCAGCAGATCCTTTTTGAGTGGAACAACACAGTTTGCCGCGATCAGCATTGCGGCTGTATCCATGAACTATTCGAGGCACAGGCAGCTCGCACGCCGCAACAGGCGGCGCTGGAATCCGAAGGCGTTATTCTAACCTACGAGGAGTTGAACCGCAAAGCCAATCAAGTCGCCCATTACCTGCGTAGCCTGGGGGTCGCTCCTGAGGTACCGGTGGGCCTCTGTTTAGAGCGTTCTATTGAACAGATGGTAGCGGTGCTGGGCATTTTGAAGGCGGGCGGAGCCTATCTTCCTCTGGACCCTTCTTATCCAGCAGAACGCCTGGAGTGGATGCTGGCAGATGCGCAGGCGCCCATTTTGCTGACACAGAGCTCCCTGCTACCACGCCTGCCTTCGCACGACTGTACGGTCGTTTGCCTCGATACCAGTCAGGACGTTCTCTCCGAGATGGCAACGACCAACCCACCGCTACTGGCGACAGAGGCAAACATGGCCTATATCATTTACACTTCTGGCTCGACCGGGCAGCCAAAAGGGGTAATGATTGCTCATCGCTCTGTTGTCAATCATAGCCAGGCTATCGCGCGCCAGTATCATATTGAGAGCAGCGACCGCATGCTACAATTCGCATCGTTGAGCTTTGATGCTGCTGGAGAAGAGCTTTATCCTACCTGGCTGAACGGCGCGACGCTGGTATTACGGCCTGAACAACTGCCAACCTCGATTACGGCGCTGCACGACTTTATCAGGAAAGAACGCCTGACCATTCTCAACTTACCCACGACCTACTGGCATCAATGGGTCACACAGCTCGTCGCCGTCGATGTAGCCATGCCCACACCTCTACGCCTGGTTATTGTGGGCGGCGAGTCGGTACAGCCCGCGCACTACCGGCAATGGTTGGATAGAGCTGGCACGCAAATCCAGTGGAGCAACACCTATGGGCCAACAGAGACGACGATCACGGCCATCCTGCATGCACCAGCAGAGGCCACCGATCTCTCTGTTGAAACCACACCGATAGGCCGTCCCATCGCCAATATGCAGGCATATGTGCTGGATCGCCGCCTCCAACCTGTCCCCATCGGGGCAACGGGTGAAATATATCTTGGAGGCGTGGGGCTGGCTCGCGGCTATCTTAATCGGCCCGACTTGACCGCTGACCATTTCATCCCCAATCCTTACGGTCCGGCTGGTACAAGATTGTACCGCACCGGCGATCTGGCTCGCTACCTCAGCGATGGGAATATGCTCTATGTTGGACGCAGCGATCAGCAGGTCAAAATTCGCGGCTACCGCATCGAGTTGGGTGAGATTGAGAACGTGTTGCTACAACATCCCGCTATCGCCGAAAGCGCGGTTCTGGCGCAGGAAGATGCTTCCGGTGATAAATACCTGGTTGCCTACATTGTTAGCAATCAGGCAATTTTAACCGCGAGTGAGCTACGCCAGTTCTTGAGCCACCACCTGCCCGAGTATATGCTGCCCGCCAGCTATATGTTCCTTGAACAATTCCCGGTCAACAGTAGCGGCAAAATCAACCGGCGCGCATTACCAGTTCCGACGCGGGATCGTCATGATAGCGCAGAAGCGTACGTATCGCCTCGCACTCCTCTTGAGGAGGTGCTGGCGTGTGTCTGGTCTGATGTGCTCCATATCGAACGCGTCGGCATCTACGATAATTTCTTTGAGATCGGAGGACATTCGCTGCGAGCAACTCAGCTTGTCGCCCGTCTACAGGATATTTTTCCTGTCGATCTACCTCTCAAGCACATTTTTGAGCATCCAACTATCGCGAGCCTGGCAGAGGCGTTACTACAGGACGAAGGCCAGCGTGAAATGATCTCAATGACCGCAGAGCTATTCTTGATGGTAACGGATCTGTCGGACGAAAAGGTGGAAGCTTTACTAAAGGAGTAAATACCTGTGAGCGAAACGATGGTTTCCAGTGCCTGGGTGAAACTCAATCCCAATCCACACGCACGCAGGCGCGTGCGCCTCTTCTGTTTTCCGTATGCGGGAGGGGGTAGTTCAGCATATCTCCCCTGGGTGAATGAGATTGCGCCGGAGATAGAAATTTGTCCGGTACAGCTCCCTGGCAGAGAGGGGCGCATGCGCGAGCGCCCATTTACACATATGGAGCCGTTGATCGAAACACTGGCGGAGGTTCTGCAACCTTACCTGGATGTGCCTTTTGCTTTCTATGGACATAGTTTAGGGGCGCTGATAAGCTTCGAGCTGGCCCGGCAGTTGCGCCGGCAGCATGGCCCAACCCCGACACAGCTCCTGGTATCCGGCTGCCATGCCCCCCAGCTTCCTCTGAGCGATGAGCCGGTCCATCAGTTGCCTGACGAAGAGTTCGTGCAGGCGCTGCGGCGCTTCAACGGCACGCCAGACGCGGTTTTGCAGGACGCTGACCTTATGCGCTTGCTTTTACCGCTGCTCCGCGCAGACTTCGCCATCTACGAGACATATACTTATACGCCCGAGGAGCCCCTTAGCTGTCCGATTGCGGCCTATGGTGGGCTGCATGATTTCCGAGCGAGCCGAGAGTCGGTCGAAGCGTGGAAGCAGCAGACGGAGCATAAATTTGTTTTCCGCATGTACGCGGGCGACCATTTTTTCATCCATACGAAGAGAAGAGTTCTTTTGCAGGGCCTTTACCAGGATATGACGCCTTTTCTTTAGCCTTAGGACGCGCTAAAGCGGGTCACTACGAGTAAATTTATCAGGGAACGACGCGCCGCATCGTTCCCTGATGGCGCAATTAAAAGGTTGGCAGTGGTGGAACTGCCGGCAATTCCACGTTCAGGCCGATCACCTTGAGCTTCTTCGTCAGCGAGCTAAACCCGTAGCGTTGCGTTTGCCAGGGGTCTTCATGCCGGGCGAGCGCATCAGGGATTGAGGACTCCACAGGCGCCAGAGCATCAAGCGCCACCGGTGCATAGAGTTGAATCGCATCGAGCACAACGTCTTTGTAAGACGCATCTTCCTGCAGCATATCGCGCAAAAACTTGACGCCAAAAAGCACATGGCGCGACTCATCGCGCGCGACTGCCGTAAAGCCTCCCCTGAACCCTGGGAAGAGATTTTTCTTGCGGAAGTATTCGAGCAAATAGCGTTGTCCGGCCAAGGCCAGCGTCCCCTCGGCAATTACATGGTAAAGCGTCACCCCCTCAATCAGCAGGGCTCTATTCTCCGGCTCGCAGCGCAAACGCTGCGCCATATCCGCCAACGCATCGACCAGAATAACACGCATAGACGCATTCATATATTGTTGTGTCATGAGCAGCCTGTCTTCGATCTTCCCCTCCTCAACCCGCAGCACCTCGCGGAAGAAACGATCAAAGAAAATAGTATGACGCGACTCATCGACCAACTGCGTTGTCACAAAGAAGCGCATCTCCTCATCGGGCATGGCAATCACATAAGGGGCCAGGGCATCGGTCACGCTGGCCTCTCCCTGGAAGAAAGAGGCCATGACGCTAATAAAATTATCCTGCTCGTCCTCCGTCATATGATTCCATTGCATAATATCATGCGAGAAATCGATATCACGCGCCTGCCAGTGCTGGCGCTCCCAGCGATAATAGAGATCCCGGTAAGAAGGGAGATGGACCAATCCTTCATCGATACTCTGCAAAACGGCATCGATTGGCGTCCGCTGCAATTGCTGCAAAGATGCGACTTCAGATAATGCATCAATGGACATAGCTTCTCCTTTAAATCCTATGCTCGGACAACACATGAGAGAGATCTGACAGGTTACACTCCAGATTCGCTGTAAGATGTTCGAGCAAGACACGATACTGTGTATGGAACCGTTCAATCGTTGCGAGCTCAAATAGCTGTGTGTTGTACTCTGTACCAATTTCAAGGCCATGTTCATGCATTGTCAGCCCAACCGAGAGATCAAATTTAGCGGTGGAGGTATGGGTATCAAAGGACGTGATCTCCAACCCGGTGAGAGATAAATCTGACGAGGGTGTATTCTGGAAGACAAAGAGGATCTGGAATAGCGGTGAGCGGTTCTGCTCTCTTTTAGGGCGCACAGCATCCACGACCTGCTCAAAAGGCACATCCTGATGCTCGTAGGCATCTAGCGTCACTTCGCGCACACGATGCAGCAGGGCACGTACAGTCGGGTTGCCGGAAAGATCGACGCGCAGAGCCAGGGTATTGACAAAGAAACCAACCAGCCGCTCTAACTCGGGATGGGGACGGTTGGTAACAGGCGTGCCAATGGTGATATCCTCCTGACCACTATAATGAGCCAGCAAGATCATAAAGCCGGCCACCAGGATCATGAAGGGTGTGACTCCTTCTTGCTGGCTCAGCTCTGCTATCCGCTCGGCAAGGGCGAGAGGCCATTGCTGGGAAGTGGTGGCTCCCGGCGGGGAAGAGATCAGCGTGCGTGGATGGTCGGTTGGTAAATCCAGCGCGGGAGCACCGACTAATTGCCGCTTCCAGTAGGCAAGATGCGCCTCCAGTCGCTCCCCTTGCAGATTTTGGCGCTGCCAGGCCGCAAAATCGGCATATTGGATGGAGAGCTCTGGCAACGGGGAAGGACGACCCTCTGCAAAGGCGTTATAAATGACGCTGAGTTCATGCGCCATGATCCCCATCGACCAGCCATCGCTGATAATATGGTGCATGGTAAAAATCATGATGTGTCGCTGTTGTTCCAGGCGCAGAATACGAACGCGCAACAGGGGACCACTGGCAAGATCAAAGGGGCGCTGCACTGTTGCCCGAATATCCTGCGAAATCGCGGCCTGGCGCTGCTCCGGCTCGCCAGCCGGGACTGCCATCACCTCAATAGCGATGGCAGGTAGCAGGTGAATGCATTGGATCGGCCCATTCGGTCCCTTAATAAAGGTCGTGCGCAGCACTTCATGGCGGCGCACAAGCTCACGCATACTTTGCCGGAAAACGGGCAGGTTAAAAGGCCCCGTGAGTTGCAGCACAACGGGAATGGTATAGGTGGCACTGCTACCCTCCAATTGATCCAGAAACCAGAGACGCTGCTGAGCAAAAGAGAGAGGGAGATCGCCTGTACGTGCGACCGGGACCAGAGGCATGCTCCCCAGGCTCTCAACCTGCTTTTGTCCCGGCGCAGTAGTGGAAGCAATCGCCGTCGCAAGGTCTGCAATCGTGGGCGCGGCAAAAAACTGGCGAATAGAGAGCTCCATATGCAGTTCTTCACGGATAGCTGCCAGCACCTGCATCGCCAGCAATGAATGACCGCCAATCTCAAAGAAATTATCCTCTCGCCCCACCAGCGCTATCCTGAGCACATTTTTCCAGATACCGGCAAGGGTTTCTTCCAAAGACCCTTGAGGGGGGCTTGCAATAGCATGCTCAATAAGATGCAATTGCTCTGGAGCTGGCAACTGCTTGCGATCAATTTTGCCGGTCACGGTGAGCGGAAAGCTGTTCACCGGTAAGATCACCGCTGGAAGCATATAGGAGGGCAGGCGTTTTTTGAGGGAGAGTCGCAGCCATGAAAGATCTAAGGTATGACCCTCTTCGGGCTGGACATAAGCGACCAGTTGCGACCGACCGGGCTGCTCCTCACGCAAAAGCACAACTGCGGCCTGGATCTTCGGCTGCTCACGCAAGATATGCTCGATTTCGCCCAATTCGATGCGATACCCTCGCAGTTTGATCTGCTGATCGACCCGCTCCACATAGATTAGCGCCCCATCCGCTCGCTGATAGACCTGATCGCCCGTTCGATACATCCGTTGCCCAGGCTGCTCGCTCAATGGGTCCGGTAGAAAGCGTCGCGCCGTTAATGCGGGTCGTCCCAGATATCCTCTGCTTACGGCTTCACCGGCCAGATATAGCTCTCCTCGCACCCCGACCGGGACCGGATGCAACTGCGCATCCAGCACATAGCAGCGCATATTGGGTACGGGCCAGCCAATGGGAAAAGCCCTCATGGCATCTGCTGCTGACAGGTCTACGGGTACGTCATATAAAGTTGCCGTTATCGTCGTCTCGGTTGGTCCATACGTGTTGCTCAAGCGCACTTTGTTGCCAGTTACTTCCAACCAGTGCTTTAAATGCTCGGCCTCCGCCTTCTCCCCTCCTATGATGAGCAGACGTAAGGAGCTGGGCAAGAGCAACGGTCGCTGCTTCAACTCCTGGACCCACGCATGCCAGTAAGCCGTAGGAATATCCATTACGGTAATCTGCTGCTCCTCCAACCAGCGATGCAATTGCTCAAAGGAGGCATGTAGATCCGCCGGTCGTAGCACCAGAGCAGCGCCACGTAGCCAGGCATGGAAAATCTCTTCAATGGACGTATCGAAACTCAGAGCATTGAATTGCAACAAACGATCCTGGGTCCCTAATTGATAGTGTTGCGCGATCCCGCTGAGGCAACTCACGACATTGTAGTGCGAGATAAGCACTCCTTTGGGATATCCCGTGGAGCCAGATGTGTAAATCACATAGGCCAGATTGTGCGGACGGACCCCACTGACGGGAGCAGCCTGACTTTCTGCTGCGAATAGCTGCTGAGAGGATGACAGACAGAGACAGTCACACCCCCGCTCCCGGAAACTCTTCCGATACGCTTCTCGTGTCAGCACAAGCTTGATTCCGGCGTTCAGCAGCAAATACTCCAGGCGCTCGGGGGGCAAGTTTGTGTCCAGAGGAACATAGGTTCCGCCAGCCTTCAAGATCGCCAGCAGACCAATCATTTGTTCTATTGAACGCTCCAGGTAAAGCCCAACCGGCACATCGGGACCAACTCCACGACGCCGCAACAGATGCGCCAACTGGTTCGCCTGCTGGTCGAGTTCCTGGTAGCTAAGACAACGAGAGCCATCTTGCAGAGCAAGGGCTATCGGAGTACGCTCCGCCTGTTCTGTGAACAATTCATGCAAACAACGATCCGCCGGGAAAGCGGCTGCGGTCCGATTCCACTCATGCACTAGCTGTCTATACTCGCGCTCTGTCAGCAAGGGTAAATCCTGAATGAGGGCATCAGGTCGCGCGCAGAGGCCACGCAAGAGCGTCTGATAGTGAAGTTGGAGCCGTTCAATGGTGGTCCGCTCGAACAACTGAGTATTGTACTCAATTGTTAAGTTCAGCCCGGAAGGACCTTCCTCCAGGATCAAGGAGAGATCAAACTGGGCAGCAGGGGGCAAAATTTCAAAACTCTGGGCAGACAACGCCGCAAAGTTCAGCGCAAATGAAGGCGTATTTTGCAAGACAAAGAGCACCTGGAAAAGCGGGGAACGTGCGGGATCGCGTTGAGGCTGCACAGCTTCAACCACCTGCTCGAAGGGAATCTCTTGATGAGTATAGGCATCAAGAGTAACTGCGCGCACACGATGAAGCAATTCGCGACCTGTTGGGCTGCCAGAAAGATCGGCGCGCAGGGCCAGTGTATTGACAAAAAATCCCACCAGATCTTCTAATTCTGTACGCGGGCGATTGGCAACGGGGGTGCCAACAACCAGGTCTTCCTGCCCGCTATAACGCATCAGCAACACCAGGAAAGCCGTCAGCAGGGTCATAAAGGGAGTAACGCCTTCTTGCTGGCTGATACCGTGAATCTGCTCTCTGAGCTCGTGCGAAATCTGGAAGCGGGGCGAAGCGCCTGTAAATGTTTGCACAGGCGGACGAGGATGGTCAGTGGGCAACGCCAGCGTAGGAGGTAGGGGCGTCAGGCATTCCTTCCAATAGGCCAGGCCAGCAGCGAAATTGGGAGCCTGCTCAGTACGCTGCCAGACGACAAAATCTCTATACTGGATCGGCGGCTCAGGCAAAGGAGAAAGGCGACCGGCAATAAAAGCATTGTAAAGCGCATTAAGCTCCCGGGTCAGGATATTCAGGGACCAGCCATCGGTAATGATGTGATGCATGGTTAGCATCAGGATGTGATAGTCCTCCCGTATGCACAACAAACGAACGCGTAGCAGAGGACCCGCAGCTAAATCGAACGGACGACACACCTCTTCCCGCATCGCACCGAGTACCACCGGACAATCGTGGAGATTTTCAGCCGTGAAGGTAGGGGCAAGGCAACCTGATAGATCAACGATGGAGAAAGCTGGTTTGGGGCAATCGGCGATGGAGAGGAACGGGCTTCCCTTGCTTACCTGAATCGTTGTACGCAGGCTCTCGTGGCGGCGAATCATCTCGTGAATGGCCTGATAAAGGGCCAGGCGGTTGAGAGAGCCGACCAGCGACAGAATGAGCGGCACATTGTACATAGCGGTACCGGCCTCAAGCTGATCGACAAACCAGAGACGCTGTTGACCTAAGGAGAGAGGGAAAGCCGCGTCAGGTGAGATCATGCGAGGCTGGAGCGGGGCGATTGGTTTCAGAGCCGGTTGGAGTGAAACCGTCTGGCATCTGGCAGCCAGTTGAGCAATGGTGGGAGCTGCGAAAAGATCTTCAAGTGAAAGACGAAGCTGAAAATCGTTCCGCAGGCGTGCAAGAAGCTGCATAGCTCGCAGGGAGTCCCCGCCAATGGCAAAAAAGTTGTCGCTTCGCCCGACCTGGGACAGTTGCAGGATCTCTTGCCACAGGAGCGCAAGCCACTGCTCGCGCTCGCTCTGGGGCATATCGAGAGGGGATGTACCGGCATGCGCTTTTAGCGGATCGGGTACAGGGAGAGCTTTGCGATCCACTTTCCCGTTTTCCGTTCGTGGCAGAGAATCGAGCACGATAAAGAAGGAGGGGATCATGTAGGCAGGCAAAATGTCCAGCAGGTATTGACGCAGCGTAGAAGCATCAACAGCATGCGTGGCTCGTGCGACCACATAGGCCACCAGGCGTTTTTCGCCGGGGCGCTCCTCCCAGGCAACAACCACAACATCCTCTACAGCAGGGTGCTGACGCAGTCGGGCCTCGATCTCGCCCAGTTCAATGCGAAAGCCGCGGACCTTGACCTGGTGATCGAGCCGCCCCAGATAATCGATGGTGCCATCAGGCCGATAGCGCGCCAGATCGCCCGTTTTATAGAGGCGACGGCCAGGGGTCGCGCTAAAGGGAGCGGGAATAAAGCGTTCTGCAGTCAGATCAGGACGATTGAGATATCCGCGCGCCTGACCATCGCCTCCCAGGTACAGTTCCCCGGCAATCCCCACCGGGACGGGCTGCATATGGGCATCCACAATATAGGCTTGCGTCTGGGCCAGCGGACGGCCAATCGGTACCGCACCTTGCTCCTTCGCACTGATGGTAGCCCAGGTTGAGTATGTGGTATCTTCTGTCGGCCCATAAAGATTACAAACCCTCTGCACGCCTGATTGCTGATAGATCGACTGCACAAGATCGCGCGTGAGAGCTTCTCCCGCCAGATTCACGGTGAGGATGGAAGCTGGCAGTCCAGTTCCGTTGAGCAGAGCCGCTGCCGCCGAGGGCACCGTGTTCAACAACGTCACCTGTTCGCTTTCAGCCAGAGCTGGAAGGTCGAGCACAGTCGAGGCCAGGATCACTTTTCCTCCCCAGCTAAGTGGGGCAAAAAGTTCAAAAATGGAGAGATCAAAGCAAATGGAGGTCCCGAATAATACGCCAGCCAGCTCTTCATCTGAGAATTGCTGGCGCGCCCATAGGAGAAAGATCACGGCACTCCAATGGCTGATGCAAACGCCTTTGGGACGACCTGTGGAACCAGAAGTATAGATGACATAGGCTAGATGTTTATTGCTCATTGCTTGCGCGATATTATCCGGGCTTTCTCCCGCATAGAGCGCGGGATCATCCAGGCAAAGAGCTTGATCGGCAGAAAATGGCATCTGATCCACCAGTTCCCTTTGAGTCAGCACCAGCGCCAGCCCGGCGTCCTGTATCGTAAAGGCCAGACGTTCGCGAGGATAGGTTGGATCGAGCGGAACATAAGCTGCCCCGGCCTTGAGGATTGCCAGCAGCCCGACGACCAGTTCTAGTGTGCGAGAAAGACAGAGGCCCACCAGGTGTTCTGGCCCGATCCCACGGCGGCGTAAGAGATGAGCTAGCCGGTTTGCCTGACAATTGAGCTGGTCATAGGTGAGCTGATGACCACCCGCGCTGAGGGCGATAGCCTGCGGGGTGCGCTCTGCCTGCTGCTCAAAAAGATGCTGGATACACTGGCCTGGTGCCGGCAAATGGGCCAGCGACTCGGCATTCCAGTCACGCAACAGAGAGGTTCGTTCGGAGCAAGTCAGGCAAGATAAACGCGTAATTGGTGCCGTGTAGTTATGCAAAAAGGACTGGAGCAATTGCTGATAGTGTTGCTGCAATCGGGCGATGCTCTCGACAGCAAACAGATCGCTGTTATAAGCAATAGTGAGATCCAGGCTCTGATCGCCGGCAGAGAAAGCAAAAGCGAGATCCTGAAGGGATAAAGGGGAGACCAGAGGCAACAACTGGGCCATGAGGCCGGAAGGCCGTTGCACGAAAATAGGAAGCTCATGGAAGGCGAAAGAGACCTGGAAAAGCGGCATCCTGGTGGGATCAAGTTGCGGATACGCTGCCTCGACAATATGAGCGCAAGGTAGCTCCTGATGCCCGGCGGCATCAAGGGAACGTTGCATATGCTCGCACAATGCTTGACCTGATAGGGCATCAGCCAGCTGGACGCGTACCGGCAGCACATTGGCAAAGGGACCGGCTACTGGCTCCAGTTCGGCGGCGCGATGCGGAGAGAGAAAGCCCGCGAGGAGATCTTTTTGACCCGTGTACTGGCCCAGCAGCAAAGCAAAAACGGTAAAGAGGAGATGAGCAAAGCTGATCTTTTCCTGCTGGCAAAACTCGCGCGCCTGTTGTATCAGTGGCGCGTCTAGCTTTGCGCTAAAAGTGGCCTGGCGGGGATGCGCAGTGGCAGCCTGCTGATGGTCGAAAGGCAAGTTCAACATGAGAGTAGCGCCCGCAAGCTGTTGTTTCCAGTATGTCTGTCGCTCTTCCAGCACAGCGCCCACGAGATGCTGACGCTGCCAACTGGCATAATCGGCGTAAGTGAGAGAAAGCTCCGGCAGCGCAATATGCTGGCCGGTAATAGCATAGAAATACAGGGTCATCAACTCCTGGCAGAGCAGGACAGAAGTCGATTGATCCGCTATAATGGCATGCAGCGAGAGAACGAGTAGATGCTTAAAATTGGCGAACGTGACAAGTGTTACCTTGAAAAGGGGTCCATTTGCCAGATCAAAGGTATGTGGCTGGTGAGGCAAAAGGAGCTGCTCCTGCGCTTGCTCGCTCGCATCAAGCTCCAGATGTGCAAGGTCGAGCAGAGTAATCTCAGCAGGCATCACCGGCATGATAGATTGAACAGGGGTACCATCCAGATTAGCAAAAACCGCTCGCAGCAATTCATGGCGTTGGATCAGCGCCTGCACGCTTTGACGCAGTACAGCCATGTCCAATTCCCCATCAAGGCGGATGACGGCAAGCACCTGTAAAGTCGGATCGCCTGGACTTAGCTGTTCCAGCCACCAGAATCGCTCCTGCAAAAACGAAAGTGGATAGGTTGAGCGATCCGCGCGGCGAGCAACCTGCAAGCGATTGGCAGCAGATGTTCCCTGTTGCCGGGAAAGGCGTAGAGCTGCCTCTTTTTGCAGGCGTTTAAAGAGCTCCTTTTTCTTGTCGGATACGTCAATAGCTCCTCTGGATATACCACTCATCTCAGTATTCTTTCTTTATGAACATCCTACACCTGCCGCAGGGCAACCGCAAGGGATTGCCCCTACCCAAATAGGGCACATTGTCGGCGCAGGGCAACCGCAAGGGATTGTTCTACCCCATCCAGGTTTTCAATGTTCCCTGTAAAAATGCCTTGCGGCAATCGCGCCGGCGCAATTTGCCGCTGGACGTTTTCAGCATTCCTCCAATTTTGAGGAGCAGAACCTCCTGCGCGCGTACCTCGTGGCGCTCGGTGATAGCCCTGCGCACACTTTTAACAATCTCCTGCATATTCAATGGCGGAGGTTCAGCCCTAGCAGAACTATCCCCCGGGCGATAACGGTGATTGATTTCAGCAAGAATGATCAGCCGCTCCTCGCCATCCTGCTCAACCGAGAAGGCCGCACAACAGCCAGGGCGAATGGCAGGATGCGCCTGCTCGACAGTCAATTCAATATCTTGAGGATAGAGATTGCGTCCATTCAGAATGATTACATCCTTGATGCGCCCGGTAATGAAGAGATTCTCGTCCTGAAACACGCCGAGATCGCCGGTACGCAGAAAAGGTCCTTCTCCCGTTGCCAGGTGGGCACGGAAAGTCTCGGCAGTCTCCTCGGGACGCCGCCAGTAACCCTGAGCAACGCTTGGGCCAGAGATCCAGACTTCTCCCACCTGCGAACCCTCGCAATGCTGCCGCGTCTCGGGATTGACAATCGCGACGCTCTGTCCGTGAATCGGTCTACCACACCCAACAATATATTTCACCGCCTGCTCAGAAGCTGCGGCAGCCTCCACAGCGTTTTCTTCCATGCGCCGCTCGCTAATAGCTTTAATGCAGGTCGGTTCTTTTTTATAACTGCTCGTCGTGACGAGGGTAGCTTCGGCCAGACCATAAGCCGGCTGAAAAGCAGTTTGAGAAAAGCCGCAGGCGGCAAAGTAGCGTACAAAGCGCTCAACTGTATCACTGCGTACAGGCTCAGCCGCGATGCCTGCCCCTTCGCAGCAACTGAGGTCGAGGTTGGGCAAATCCTGCGAGGAGACACGATGTAAGCAGAGTTCATAGGCAAAGTTGGGAGCGCAGGTAAATGTTCCGCGGTAATCTGAAATAGCCTGTAACCAGCGCAGCGGACGCTGCAAAAAATCGGTTGGTGACATGAAGTACACGGGATAGCCACTATAGAGCGGAGAGAGGATACCGATAATCAGGCCCATATCATGGAAGATAGGCAACCAGTAGACGCCTACCGGATTTGCCGTCTCATCTACCCGCCAGTAGGCATGGATCATCCCTAGATTATGTATCAGATTGCCATGACTGACCATAACCCCTCTGGGCACACTTGTTGAGCCAGAGGTGTATTGCAGAAATGCCAGCCGGTTCGTATCAATACAGCTCTCCTGCCATCGTTCAGCCAGAGGCAACTCCAGGTCATCAGTCGCCGTCCAGGTTAATTGAGCAAGATCAGGAGCTTTGTTGAGCCACCGCGTTACTTTGGTGAGCTCATTTGCTGTAGTCAATGCAATACCTGTCTGAGCGTCGGCTACAATTGCCTGGATGCGCGGCAGGTCACGGGCGGAGTGGGGAACATAGGCGGGAATGGCGAACGCGCCCGCATAAAGACAGCCAAAATAGGCGGCGATATACTCTAAACCTGAAGGGTACAGGAGTAACACCGGCTTCCCCTCTGCTCCCTGCTCTTGCAGATAGGCGCCAATAACACGCGCTCGAAGATCCAGATCTCGATACGTAAAACTTTCATTATCAGATCCGCTATACTGGAGAAACGTATATGCGAGCTGCTCTGGTCGCTCCGCAGCGTGCTGACGTAAACGATGGACAATAGTATCTACCTCTATTGTAGAAGAGGTCGCACTTCTTCTCATAACAAAAACCTCCCAGATGACAACCCGAAACATAGACTATGCTGGCGCTTATACAGTTGCCTTTCTCCTTATACCAGGAGCTCAGCATGAAAAACAATCGGGTCTGAGGTTGAATTTTTCTCATCCCCTGCTGACGCTGCCGCTCTCAGATTTTTCAGATGCGCTATCAAACTACCATCGAAAGCGCAGCTTATGGAAGGCAAACGCTTTCATCGCGCAATGTGCCTAAAGATACATGTAATAAGCTGGCAAAGTCAGTACACTATCTGCGTATGAAAAAGGCGTGCCGAAAATATAGTAATTACAAGGGAAGGATTATCCTGTGAGTGATACAATGCGCAGAACCCTGGATCTTTCCACGAGAAGGAAAGAACTTTTAGAGAAGCTGAAGCAGCAGCAGGGCATTATTCCCGCTGCATCCGTCCCCCTTTTAAAGCCTGTCCCAAGAGAGGCTAGGCAGCTCTTTCCCCTCTCTTTTGCGCAACAACGACTCTGGCTGCTGGATCAGTTGGAGCCAGGCACGCCAATCTACAATATTCCGCTGGCATTGCGTTTATCAGGCAATATCAATGTGGAGGCACTCAAATATGCTCTTTGCGCAGTGATACGGCGGCACGAGGCGTTGCGCACGGCAATTGTGGCAGTGGAGGGAGTGCCCCTTCAAAAAATCATGCCAGCAGACGCCTTATTGATACCACTGACTGATTTGCGAGCTATGGATCAAAAGAAGCGACAGCAGGAAGCATTGCGCCTGGTCGCAGAGGAGGCAGTCCAGCCATTTGATCTGAGCCAGGGCCCGCTGATCCGAGCTGCCCTGTTTCAACTGGCAGCAGACGAATATATCTTAACGATTACGATGCATCATATTGCTGCTGATGCATGGTCGGTAGAGGTGCTGTACCAGGAAATCATCGCGCACTATAGCGCATTTGAGCAAGGACGTCCCTCCCCGTTGCCGCCATTGCCAGTGCAATACATCGATTACGCTCTCTGGCAACGCCAGTGGCTGCAAGGGGAGATGCTTGAGCGGCAGCTTGGTTATTGGAAGGAACAACTGGCGAATCTACCGACCTTATTACAACTGCCGACGGATCGCCCCCGCCCCACAATCCAGACGTTCCACGGCGCAAGCGTTTCTTTCAGCCTCTCGTCGCTGCTGACAGCTCGCCTTAAAGCTCTTAGCCAGCGAGAGGGGGTAACGTTATTTATGATGCTGCTCGCGGCCTTTCAAGTCTGGCTATACCGTCATACAGCTCAAGAAGATATCACCGTGGGAACGCCCGTTGCTAACCGCCTCCAGGCGGATCTGGAGCCGCTGATCGGCTTTTTTATCAATACGCTGGTGCTGCGTACCGATCTTTCAGGCAATCCCAGTTTTCGCGATGTTCTCAGACGAGTAAGAGATGTTACGCTGAATGGCTTTAACTGCCGCGAGGTCCCGTTTGAACTGATTGTTGAGACGCTACAGCCAGAGCGAAATCTAAGCTATTCTCCCCTGTTCCAGGTACTCTTTACCTTACAGAATGTATCTGCATCATCTACGCAAATCCCTTCAATCCCAGCGCCGGATTTTATTTGCGAGCCTTTAGAGGGTGAAAATACGGTCGCCAAGTTTGATCTCACACTGGCAATGAGCGAAGAGGAGATGGAGGGAGAATCTATCCTGAAAGGTGAGTTTGAGTATAACTCCGATCTGTTTGATGCAGCCACCATCGACCGCTTTACCCGACGTTTTATCGCTCTACTCGAAGCGATAGTGGAACAACCAGACCTGCGCATGCGAGAGTTGACGTGTCTCCCTCCCGCCGAGCGCGAACAGTTGCTTATCACCTGGAACGCCACGCAAAGACCGTATGGGCAGGTTCAGTGTATTCACCAGCTCTTTGCAGAGCAGGCAACTCTTACACCCGATGCCATCGCGCTCGTTTTTGAGGACGAGCAGATCAGCTATGACGTGCTCAATCATCGGGCCAATCAACTCGCCAACTATCTGGTAAAGCGAGGAGTAGCGCCAGAAGTCCGCGTGGGTATTTGCATAGAGCGTTCAATAGATATGGTCATAGGGCTTTTAGGTATTTTAAAGGCAGGGGGAGCCTACGTCCCTCTCGACCCCGCTTATCCCACCGAACGTATCACCTTTACGCTCCAGGACGCTGGCATTTCACTGCTTCTAACGCATCAATCGCTGCTGCCCCGTTTACCCCAAATTGCTGTAGAGAGTATCTGCCTGGATAGCTTATGGCAGGAACTGACGCTGGAAAGCGCGACAGATCCTGATAGTGCGGTGCGCGCTGAAAATCTGGCCTACGTGATTTATACATCAGGTTCCACGGGCAAGCCTAAGGGCGTAATGATCCCTCATCGCGCCCTGTACAACCATATGCGCTGGATGCAGGCGGATCTCCCTCTGACCGGATCGGATCGAGTACTGCAAAAAACTCCTTTCAGCTTTGATGCCTCCATCTGGGAGTTCTATGCCCCCCTCCTCGCTGGCGCTCAACTGGTAATCGCCCGACAAGGTGGACATCAGGATAGCGACTACCTGATAGCTGCCTGCATTGAGTACGGCATTACAATCTTGCAACTGGTGCCATCGGTGCTACGATTACTCCTGGAACAGGGCGCTGGGATGAGCCGCTGCCATAGCCTTAGAAGCGTCTTTTGTGGAGGGGAAGAACTTACAGCGGACTTGCAAAGAGCTTTTCACGCCCAACTCGATGGAGACCTCTATAACCTCTATGGCCCGAGCGAAACGACCGTCCAGGTGGCATACTGGCACTGTCGCGCAAATGACGGGCTACGCGTCCCTATTGGACGGCCCATTGCTAACACCTATATCTACCTGCTCGACGCCCATCAGCAGGTGGTGCCGGTCGGGGTTGCAGGAGAAATATATATCGGAGGCGAGAATCTTGGCCGTGGATACCTGGACCAGGCAGCATTGACCGCCGAGCGTTTCGTCCCTGATCCTTATAGTAGCAAGCCCGGGGCGCGGCTGTACCGCACCGGCGATCTTGGTCGCGTTCAGGCAGATGGCAGCCTGGAATATCTGGGGCGAATTGACCACCAGGTAAAAATACGCGGGCATCGTATCGAAACAGGAGAAATCGAAAGCGTACTGATCCAGCATCCCGTAGTACAGGATGCGGTGGTGATAGTCCATGAAGATCGTCCCGGGAACAAATATCTGGTCGCTTATATTGTCACCAATCAAGATGGGGCGGCGCTATCTCAGGAATTACGCCAGTTTTTGCGGGCAAGATTACCCGATTACATGCTTCCTGCCGTCTATATGCCCTTGCCGCACCTGCCGCTAACCCATCATGGCAAGCTGGATCGACAGGCGCTACCCATACCACAGGCGAAGACGACACGCCAGCAGATTCAGTTCCCGCGCAACCCGCAAGAGGAGGCTATGGCTGACATCTGGAAAGAGGTGCTTGGCTTGCAGATGCTGGATATACGCGAGAATTTTTTCGAGATCGGCGGGCATTCGCTACTTGCTATGCAGGTGATTTCGCGTATTCGGGCCGTTTTCCAGCTCGAATTGCCCCTACGCAGCCTGTTTGAAGCTCCCACGGTCGAGGAACTGACCAGCATGATTGTTCTCGCCCGCAATGGGGACCAGCAACCGCTTGAGCCGCCCATTACGCGTGCGCCTCGCAAGCTAGCAAGGCAACACACGGCTCCGATCTCCTTCGCGCAGCAGCGGCTATGGATTCTGGACAGGATCGATCCCGGCAAAGCCACTTATAACATGCCATTAGCCTTACGCCTCTCCGGCCCACTAAACGTAGCAGCGCTGGAACGCAGCCTGTGTGAAATAGTGACGCGTCATGCAGTGCTACGGACAACATTTCCCATTATGAATGATACGCCCATCCAATCTATCATGCCAGCGCCAGTGACGATGATCTTGCCCTTTATTGATCTGAGGCATCTGCCCGCTGATGAGCGTTGGCAAGCATTACTAGCGGTGGTCGCTGAAGAAGCTGAAAAACCATTTAATCTGGTAACAGGCCCATTATTGCGCATCCATTTGCTGGTTTCAGTATCCTCAAGCGGATCGGATAGCCATCGGCTCCCACCGCTCCCCTTGAAGGGAAGTATAACATCAAACCCGAAGATGTCAAGTGGAAATGCACCAGGGGTAGACGAGACGGAGCATGTGCTCTTGCTCACCATGCATCACATCGTCTCCGATGGCTGGTCAATGGACGTTCTCAATCGCGAACTGGCGATCCTTTATCTCGCTTTCTCCGCCGGGAAGCCCTCGCCATTACCTCCTCTCTCCATCCAGTACGCCGATTACGCGATCTGGCAGCGCCAATGGCTCCAGGGGGATGTTCTGGAACGCCAGTTAAATTACTGGAGAAAGCAACTGGCGGGAGCTCCGTCGCTCCTGGCTTTGCCGACGGATCAGCCCAGAAGCGCCATTCGCAGCTCTCGCGGCGCCAGCTATAGCTTTGTCATTTTGCCAGCGCAGGTCGCAGCACTACAAAAGCTGGGGCAACATGCAGGAGCTACCCTTTTTATGACCTTACTCGCGGCTTTTCAGGTCTTCCTCTGCCGCTATTGCAACCAGGACGATATCGTCGTCGGCACTCCTATTGCCAATCGTACCCATAAAGAAGTCGAAGACCTGATCGGCTTCTTCGTCAATACGCTGGTGCTGCGTACCGATCTTTCCCGCAACCCTTCCTTCCTGGAGGTAATAGAGCGCGTGCGCCATGTGGTATTAGATGCAATCACCTACCAGGATATTCCTTTCGAGCAAATTGTTGAGGCGCTCCAACCAGAGCGCGACCTGGGGCGTTCTCCCCTGTTCCAGGTGATGTTCGTACTGCAAAATGCCTCTCAGGAACAGCTCGATATCTCGCCGCTGGTCGCTTCTCCACTGGAAGTTGAGCATAACATTGCCAAGTTTGACCTCACGCTGGCGCTGACGCAAAGCGATCATGGCCTGGAGGGTGCATTTGAGTACAACACCGATCTTTTTGAGCACGATACTATTGCCCGCATGGCGGAACATTTCCAGATATTGCTTACAGCCATCGTCAATTCCCCTGCTCAAACTATACAAAGGTTGCCGCTTCTCCCACAAGAGCAATACCGGCAAATAGTGATTGATTGGAACGCAACCGGGAGAAATTATGCGCAGGAACAACTGATCTATGCACTGGTTGAAGAACAGGCCGCGCTCCATCCAGCAGTTCCGGCGATCTCCGCTCGCGGCAAGGAGATGAGCTATGGCGAGCTTAACAGGAGAGCCAATCAACTGGCCCATCACTTGCAAACGCAAGGAGTCAGGCCAGGGTGCTATGTGGGGATCTATCTGCCGCGCACCCTGGAGATGATCGTTGCGCTGCTCGCCACGCTTAAAGCCGGTGCAGCATATCTACCGCTCGATGCGTCCACGCCGCCAGCGCGCGTTGCTTTTATGCTAGGAGAGACGCAGACCGCACTGCTTATCACGCAGAAAACGATGGCGGCACGGCTCACAACATGTGAGACTCCTTTGCTCTGCCTGGATAAAGAGGAGGAACGGCTGAAAACGCAGCCAGTTGAGAACCTTGCAGTAAGGATCACGCCTGAGTATCCGGCCTATATCATTTATACCTCCGGCTCAACGGGAAATCCTAAAGGGGTTATTATCAACCACAAAGCTCTTTTGAATATGGTTTCCTGGTACCAGGAGACCTTCAGGGTGACTGAACAGGACAAAACAACGCACCTTGCAAATTTGGGATTTGATGCAGCGGTATTCGAAATCTGGCCCTACCTGAGCAGAGGAGCGCTGCTCTACCTGGTGGAGGAGGAAGTACGCCTTTCTCCCACGGCCCTGGTTCCCTGGCTCGTTAAACGTGGCATCACTATCAGCTTCCTGCCAACCTCACTGGTGGAAATGGTGGTGAATCGTCCGTGGCCCGCTCAAACAGCCTTGCGTTTCTTGCTGACGGGAGGAGATCAACTGCATCGCGCGCCTGCGAAAGACCTGCCATTTACACTGATCAATATGTATGGCCCGACAGAAAATACCGTGGTCACTACTTGGGCTCCGATTGCGGCAGAGCAAGAGGAACTGCCAGTTTCAGGAGAGAAGCGCCTGCCGGTCATCGGACGAGCCATTGCCAATGCGCAGCTCTACGTTTTGAACCGGGCAGGAGAACCCCAGCCCCTCGGGGTGCCAGGAGAGCTGTATATTGGCGGGCAGAGCCTATCTCAGGGATATTTGCATCGTCCCGATCTTACAGCAACATGCTTTGTACCAGATCCGTTTGGCCCACAGCCAGGAGCGCGCCTGTACAGGACAGGAGACATCGTGCGGTATCTGGCGGATGGCAATCTTGAATTTCTAGGGCGACGCGATCATCAGGTCAAGATCCGGGGCTTCCGCATTGAGCTAGGAGAGATTGAAACAGCATTGATGAGTTATGCGGGCGTGCGCGAGGCTGTTGTTGTGGTCAGTGAAAGCCTGCCCGGAGAGAAACGGCTCGCGGCTTACGTGGTCCCACAGGAAAAAGTATCTTTGTCAAAGGAGGGACTGCAACGATCTTTGAAAGAACGCCTGCCTGACTATATGGTCCCCGTGTCCATCGCTTTTATCGAGGAACTGCCTCTGACCCCTCACGGGAAAATCGACCGGCAGGCGCTGGCGCTACGCCGTCCCATCACAACGACGACCCAGGAGAAGCATATCGCGGCTCGCGATGCTATCGAACTACAGCTAGTCCACCTCTGGGAGAGGCTTTTAGGAGTCAGTCCTATTGGAGTGACGGATAACTTTTTCCAGCTAGGCGGCCATTCTCTTACAGGAGTGCGTTTGATGTCACAGATTCAGCGTCTCTTTGGCGTCGATCTGCCGCTCTCAACGCTTTTCGAGGGAGCGACCATCGCATCTCTGGCCGCGGTATTACGTCAACAGGAAGCAGCTATTACGCAGACGCCGCTCGTCGAGATACAGCCGGAGGGGAGCAACCCCCCGTTCTTCTGCGTTCACCCTTCCGGCGGCGAAGTGCTCTGTTACATGAACCTGGCGCGTCACCTGGGCGCCGATCAACCGGTGTACGGTCTGCGGGCCTTAGACCCGGATGCTCACACCTCTCTCGAAGAGATGGCGAGGGCATACATAGAAGCGTTGCGTACAGTCCAGCAGCATGGGCCATACTTTCTGGGAGGCTGGTCAATGGGGGGCGTCATCGCCTTTGAGATGGCCCGGCAATTAGAGGAACGAGGCGAGCACATTGCTTTTCTGGGCCTCTTTGATAGCCATCTCCCTCCTCATCAAATTGATGATGAACACACGCTGCTGACGAAATTTGTGAGCGATCTGGCTGGAATGTCCGACGTAGCGTTTTCGTTTGGAGAAGACGAGCCATCTGCCGCTGATAGCGAAGCGCAATTGCAACATTTCCTGCTGGATGCTCAGCGCGCAAATATTTTGCCGCCGGGAGTAGATGCAAGTTATATTAAACGCCAGTTTCTCATTTTCAAGCAGAACCTCAAGGCTCTTTGTGCCTATCAGCCCCGACCATATGGCGGTCATATAACCCTGTATCAGGCCAGCGCATTCACCGATGGGAAGCCTGTGGAGATCACGTATGGCTGGCACCAATTTGCTAAACAGGTACATAACCACGCAGTACCAGGCAATCATTATACGATGATGCGCGATCCGCAGGTCGAGATACTGGCAAGGCAGGTACGTGCCAGCATCAAGGGTGAGAAGTAAGTATGCAAGAAGAGATGTTGCACTTTCTCTCTCTCTATGCCTCGACATTTCCGCAGAGAAAGCATATTCGTATTGTTGCCTGCACGAACGTCAGCACAGGCTGGGAGGGGGAGCTGCTCAGCATCGAGTTGGAGTACGAAGAAGGAGGGGAGAGAGGCAATGCAGCAGTTATTTTAAAGCTGTACTATGGACAAAGCGGTATAGACAAGGCAGAGAGAGAATTTCATAGTTTACAGCTATTGGCTCAGGCGCATTATCCAGTGCCCCGCGTCCTGTTCTCGGCCTTGAACGACTCTCCCTTTGGTCGGGCAGCTGTGGCGATGGAAAAAATCCAGGGCGACACAGCCGCCCATATCTTCGATAACGCTCCTCAAGAACGTCAACAGGTCTTGATCACGCAATGCTGTCAATTGTACGTAGACCTCCATACACTGGATTGGCAGCCGCTTGTTCCTGATCCAGCAATATATCAAACAAAGGATGTCATTTCTTCCCGGCTCGCACAGATAGTAACCTCCAGTGAGCAGCAGCTCCCAGGAGTCTTTGAGCCGGTCATACAATGGTTACAAAATAGATCTCCAGAGATATCACGGCGACGGTTGTCTATCTTCCACGGAGACTTTCACCTCAACAACCTTATCGTCAGGGATGATGGCGCATTATTTGTGATTGATTGGACGGGCACCGATCTGTCAGATTATCGTTTTGATCTAGGATGGACCCTGCTACTGCTACGCACACAGAATTCAGAGGAACTGGCGGAAAGAGTGCTAAAAGAGTATGAACGCCTCGCCGGTCACAGTATTGAGCAGTTAGAGTTTTTCGAGGTGCTGGCCTGTTTGAAAAGGCTCTTTGAGATTACGCTCTCTTTAAAAAGCGGAACGGCGCTGCTAGGTATCAAACCAGAGGCGGTAAAAGAGATCAAACAGCAGATCCATCATATCCAGGCGGTCTATGCCCAACTCCAGCAGCGAACCGCCTGTTCTTTACCTGAAATAGAGAAGCTTGTTCTGGCCTCCGGGGAGCAAACCGACTGATGCGACCAGGCCAGCATCAAATCCCCCAAATTCACATTTTCTTCCTTCTTTGTTCAAACTACAACATCGGCAGAAGATTATGCGCCTGAGCATATCTCACCGCCTGAGTACGGCTATGAACGTTGAGCTTATTGTAGATGTTATTGATATGCCGTTTTACCGTTCCCACAGTTACCACGAGAGCATCAGCGATCTCCTGATTTGACATGCCACCAGCTATATAGCCCAGCACCTCCAGTTCACGCTTGCTCAAAGGTTCGGGCACGATGAAAAGATCAGCATCGGAGGAGGCTTTAAAGGGAAGACCTGTTTCAACGGTTTTAGCAAGAACGGAGCGAGTAAGGTTATAAAATGTTTCTCGACAGCGGGCCGTGAGATCCTGATGCATCATCAGGTAGGTGCGCACGCTGGCAATCTCCGCCTGGATGCTCTCTTTTTCACTGGAGGTCCAGGATTGCAGGCTACGCTCGACCACCTGTAGCTGCTGCCTTGCCTGCTCATACTGCTGTACAAAAAGTAGCACATGGATGTAGATAAGGCCGAAGCGCGGATGAGAATCAAGGATCTCTCTCGGTAAACATTCAAGCCACTGAATCAACTGCATCCCGTTGTCGGGGAGAAACGTCACCTCTGGATAGAGATTGTCTCTGATAGCACAGGAGAGCCGATCAAGGAGGGAGCCCTCGAGCTGACCTGACTGTTTGGCGACGAGTTGCTGAGAGAAGCTCTGATTGGGATAAGAATTCATCATACGACACTTCCATATCTACTTGCTATAATCAACAATGTCTTTCTCGCCGGAGGTACATGATACGCTGTCTGGCGTTCGTTACTGTATGCCGGGATGGAGAGCCGGGGAGCAACGGGACGAATTTTTCTCGCCCTGCTGCAAGGGTTGTTTTGGTCGGTAGAACCAACCACGTTGATGAATGAGGCAGACGGCCTCCTGGCGATTGGAAACCTCCAACTTCTGAAAGATGTGATAGATATGCGTTTTCATCGTGCTGGTGCTGATGTGCAGGCGAGAACTCATTTCTTTATAGGTAACATCCTGCAAAAGGAGCTCTAGCACCTCCTGCTCGCGCGGTGAAAAAGCCGCCAGACCGACCCAGTTTTGTTTAGCAGCCTCTAAAAGACGCAGCAAGCAGGTGGAAAGCGCCTCCTGATCAGTGCTCAAACGATAGAGCGCAGTAATGGCTTCTTCGATCTCCTGGCGATATTCTTCCGTACGAACCCCCATTTGCTCAAATGGCAGTTCAAAAGCCCTGGCTATGCGGGGAGCAATCAGCAAAAAACGATCTTGCATCCCAGATGCCATATCTTCTCTATCCAGCAAATCTAGCCGCATTGCGCGAGGATGCTGCTGCTGCCAATGGAGGCATTGAGGAAGATAACGCGTATACCACAGGCGAAGCGTCTGAAGGGGGATAGTAAAAGTGATCAACAATCCCCATAGCAGCGTAGTAATCCACAACAAGGGCTGCTGTATGAGCGCAACACTCATTTTGAGCAAGAACATGTGCTCTTCTCCCTTTCCTTGTGCCCGGTTAGTGCAATCTTTTCTCATCGACTGAACGCTTCCACCAATATCTGACTCAGCTCGGCAACATCGCGAGCCTTTACATCCCGCAGAAAATCCTGTTCTTCCTGGGTGAGATCAAAGCCAAACTCCAATGCTGTATGGAGCGGGTCGGCCAGTAATCTATGGGCAAACTTTTCATCGACCATAGCCAAGCCCAACATCTGGTTAACTGTTTGCCAGGACATAAGACTCTTTCTCACCTCGTTCCCATAATACTTTGAACAGGCTCTACGCGATGAGCAACAACAGTTCCATTGCTGGGTGTGGCATGAACAAATGCTTTTTTCCTCTATCGCTTATAGATGCATCAGAAATAGCTGACTCTACTGCGACATTAGCCATTCCAGGGATCGCTCCTGAAGCCGAAAGCTTGCGTCTGCAAGTGCCAAAAAGCATGGAGTTCATTGTGCATGATTGCCCATACAACTCCCAATATGAGCGCTCCATAGAGGATAACTCTCAAGCTCACCTGACGGCAGAAAATGCTAACAACGACGAAATACCAGGAATGCAAAAAGTGTTTCATGTTTATCTCTCCTCTGTCTAACTTGCTTGCCTATTTGCTTATAGCTTACCGACCCGCTGTCGGAAATATGTCGGTAGAGGCAAAGAGCAAAAGTCAGCAACGAGTCAGCACTGTTGGAGTGATTAAAAAATCGGTATTTGCCTGTGAAAATCTATTTGGTTGGTTCTATTGATATTGGCATAGAAAATGTTTAAAATAGAAATATACATATGGAGATTATGGATGGGGTAAAGCTGCAAATAACTTATTAACTGGAAAGATCCGGTGGAGTTGTGTAGCATTTCATTTCAGAAGTTATAGTCATCATATTTTCCTGAGCTTTCCAGATACCCTCACTAGTAGATTGCCTAGATTGTTTCATATATCGAAAGCGATAGGCTAGACGAGGCTTCCTGCGCCCCTTTCAGTCCCTAACGCCATATGCAATTTTTAATCGAAGGCATCGTATTTATTTCATAAAGGCTGTGCGCGACAGCCAAAAACCCTATGCTACGGTTTATTGTGGAGCCATTCAGACACGGCTGCAATAAGCTCTACCATAGATTCGTATCGGCGGCAGGTTAAGGATAAATTTCTCGTCAGGAGAAAGAATTTTTATGAGTACGGCCCGGATTTCGCATAAGCATCAAAAGCCCACACTTCCTTCAACTACTCTTCACCGGGAAGAAATCATTCAAGCGCTGGCAGACGCTATCGAACCTCGCGATTCAGCTATGTCCTCTCCGCATAAACTGGTACTGCTCTGTGCGTCGGCGGGATATGGCAAAACGACGCTCCTCGTGGATACAGTCAACCGTCTCTCAAGCAGGTGTTGCTGGTATATCTTAGATGACTCTGATGCTGATCCCGCCATTTTTCTGCAACGGTTACTTGCCAGCATCCAATACTGCCTTCCAGCCTTTGGAAGACAGTTGACCACGCAGCTTGAAGAAAGCAACCCGGAGACAGAGGAACGTAGTGGCACCATCACGGAGCCGGAAAACTTCTTTGATGCGTTGCTGGACGCGCTCAAAAATGAAATCCCACAGAGGTTCGTCCTCATACTTTGTAACTACCACGAGGTAAACCAGAGCGAGACCATCAATAAGCTTGTCAACCGTTTAATTGCATATCTTCCTCCTCAAGGGACCGTGGTTATCGAGAGTCAAGCCATGCCCAATTTAATGCTGGTTCCCCTCATCGCTCGTCACCAGATGTTTGGCATGGGAAATGACGGATTGCGCTTCTCCGCGCAAGAAGTCTATGACCTGGCCCGTTTACAAGGCATCACCACGCTTTCACTCCAGGAGGCCGAACAGCTCGCAGCCTCTTTTGAAGGCTGGATCGCAGGCATTATGCTTGGTTCTTGCGTGGGATATTCCCAGTTCCGTCGCCCAGATTTACCTGCCAGTGAAAACTGGTGTAAAACGGCGCTTATTGGTGACGATGCTCAACTGCTGGCGTACGTCACAAACGAAGTTTTCAAACACGAAACGGCTACTTGCGAATTCCTCAAAAAAACCTCGATTCTGACCCGACTGAGTCCTGAACGCTGCAATGCGCTTTTAGCAATCAATGATGCCGCCGAGCAATTAGCCTATGCAGAACAGCGAGGGCTGTTTGTTGTACGGGACAGGGAGAATAAAAACGCTGGCTTGAACAAAGATTATATCTGCCACCCCGTGCTCCGTCAGCTCTTCTCAGATCACCTGCGCTCCCAATGTCCCACGTACTATCGAACGCTCCATAGCCAGGCTGCCCACCTCCTGCTGGCTGATCGGCAGCACGAGCAGGCTTTGACACATGCATGCCAGGCCCAAGAGTACACGCTGGCAGTCAACATTATTTTGGATGCAACCAGCTCTATCAATTACGAGGAGCACAGCGCAGCCATACTACGCTGGCTGGAGATGCTACCAGAAGAAATCTTCAAACAATCTCCCCGCTTACTGTTGATTGCCTCCAATATTCATCTCAGGCTGGGCGAATTCTCCCTGGTGCCGCCTCTACTAGACAGCGCGGATGCTTTATTAAAAGCCGGCTCGCCGGAGCAAAACCACGACAACCTTTTGAACTTGCAAGCGGAACTTAGCATTGCACGGGGGCATTTGCTCTTCTTCCACGGCGATTTTGGCCGCACCCGGGAACTTTGCCAGCATGCCTTAGAGTTGCTTCCTCCCAGCGAGCACCATCTCCATATTAGAGCATATCAATATCTGGGCATTTCCCTCATCGTCGGTTCCGGCCAGGTACAGGACGGCATTGCTAAGCTGCAACTGGCACTCCAGATGAGTCGAACGCTACAGAACGAAGCACAAATAGCCACTTTGCACAGGCTTATTGCCAATGCCTATAGCTGGATTGGCAATCACGCGCTGGCAGAACATCATCAAATGCGCGCATTTCAAATCTGGGAGAAACAGAACAACACTACCGGTATCATCTATAGCCTGAGCAGCCTGGGATTGCTCAAGATGCGTCAGGGATTTACCCAGGAGGCCGGAGAACTGCTTCAACGAGCGCTGTACCAGGCCCGCGATGTCTATCATTTTAAAAGCGGCGAGGCGTATGCCCTGGCGGCACTGGGCGACCTGCATAACAGCCTCGGTCAATATACAGAGGCGCTGACCTATCTAGAAGACGGCCTGAACCTGGCTCGCCATTGTGAGGACCGCTACCTTACCTATTGTAGCCTCTGCAATCTCGCCATGACCTATCTTTTCATGGATGACACACAAACGGCCCAGTTTTTCCTCAACCAGATCTTTTTTAAAGAGGGGGAGAACAACAGCTTTGAGAAGTGCCTGTTCCACCTGACACAAGGAACGGTCTATCTTTTTCAACAAGACTATAAGCAAGCCGAGTCGACCCTGGAGTATACAGCAGATATCACCAGGCGCGCCAATATTCAAATTATTTACATCAACGCTCTCCTCCGACTGATTGTGTGCTATCTCCGGCAAGGCCAAAAACGGGCCGCCTTGCCACTGAGCAAATGCCTCATTGATCTTAATAAAAAAGGCGACTTTGACTTCTTTCTCCAGATCGAGTCGAAGCGTTACCCCGAGCTGCAACCTTTTCTAGACCAGGCCACAGGAACAAAAAATGCGGCAGCGGTGACACCACAGGTGCCTCAGGAACAACAGACTCCTTCCGGGGTAACGGTACAGGTACTACCAGGCCAACAGGACGTTTCTTCCTTACAGATTCTAGCCCTGGGTGAACCAAAAGTTCTTCTTAATGGGACGCCTATTACACGCTGGCGCATGGCGCGTACGTTGGAACTTTTCTTCTTACTGCTCGAAAACAGGGCTCCCATGCGCAAAGATCAAATCTCATTGGCACTCTGGCCTGAAAATGACAATCAGCTTGACTCGACTGTACGCACGACAATCTACTACCTGCGCAAAGCTCTTGGAGAGAATTGCTTGATTTTCCAATCCGGCCTGTACAGGCTTAATCTGGCGTCAATCGGAGGGGGCACAGTGTGGTATGACGTGGAAATTTTCAACGAACAGTATAGTCAGGCAAAAAAGGCGCTGAAGGAGAAAGCTGACGAGATAGCGGTTGCTGCTCTGACCAAAATGGTGGATTTATATCATGGCGACTATCTACAACCTTTCTATAACGATTGGTGCAGCTTTCGTCGAGATAAGTTACGGCAAGCATATATGGATGCCCGCCATCAACTCGCGCTTATTGCCTGGCGGCGGGAAGATTGGGAAAGCAGCATGCAACACTGGACGCACCTGCTGATCGTCGATCCTTGCCATGAAGCCGCTCATTACGGGATTATGCGTTGCTATCTCCAACAGGGAAAGAGAGAGCAGGCATTGAGACAGTTTCAGCGATGCAGGCAAAATCTCCAGGACGAGCTGCACACCACACCGGGGACCTCACTGCAAAAACTTTATCGCAGTCTGACCTCGACTGTCCCCGAAGCCGGGTAGGCCGCCGCCGAGATGCTGATTGCTCAATCCTTTTGCTTCATCGATGCCCATCTGGCAGCCAAAAAGGCCGCGAGAACGCGGGTCTCGCGCGCTGTCAGAATCTGCGGGAAGAATTACATGCTATCCCTAACGCTTCAATCCAAAAACTTTACCAACGTATCATCCAAGCTAACGCGTCAGAAGAGATCGCATTGCGTCATCAAAAACCGTGACTCGGTCTCAAGGAGTTGCTCGCCCAGGACCGGCCTCTTTTCTGCTCACTTGAAGGACCAGCGCGCCATATGATATGCTGAAGTACGATATGATCATACAATAATAAAGAGGTGAACACACATGCCGACCCTCCTCGACGTTCTGAACGCCGGCCACGACCAGCACGTTGCCATCATAACCCAGTCCGGTCTCACGCTGACGTACCGCCAGCTACGAGACGAGGTCACGCGGGCTGCCGAGCACCTCTCGTCCTGCGGCGTCAGGCCCGGCGAGAGAGTGGGGATGGTCTACCCAAATTCGGCTGAGGCCATCGTGCTCTTCCTCGCCGCCGCGGTCGCGGGAACTGCGGCGCCGCTCAACCCGAGCTACAAACGGGAGGAGTTCGCCTTCTACCTGGAAGATACGCGGGCTCGCGTACTGCTCGTGCCACCTGGCGGCTACCAGGCCGCCCGCGAGGCGCTACCGGCGGGCGGGATGGTCATCGAGGCCGGCTTCGACGAAAGCGGCACGCTGCGACTGGAGCCTATGTCACAAACGCCGTCGCTGCGCGGCGGCCCGACCGCACCTAAGGATGACGACGTGGCGCTGGTTCTCCATACCAGTGGCACGACCAGTCGCCCCAAGATTGTCCCATTGCGACATCGCAACCTTGCAGCTTCGGTCGCCAACATCATCCCCTCCTACAAGCTAACAGAGGATGACGTCTCGCTCTGTGTGATGCCGCTCTTCCACGTTCATGGTCTGGTAGCGTCGGCTCTCGCCACGTTCGGCTCGGGCGGCACGGTGGTCGTGCCCCAACGCTTCAGCCCCTTCGAGTTTTGGGGGCTGCTCGGCGAGCATCGCGTGACGTGGTATTCCGCGGTGCCAACCATCCACCAGATGATCGTGGGCCGAGCATCCCACGGCAAGCAGGCAGCGGCAAGCTCTCTCCGCTTCGCCCGATCATGTAGCTCCGCGCTCTCTCCTCAGCTCATGGGCGAGCTCGAAGCCCTGCTCGACGTACCGGTGCTCCAGGCATACGGCATGACCGAGGCTTCACACCAGATGGCCTCCAACCCTCTGCCACCGGGCAGCCGGCAACCGGGCTCGGTCGGCGTCGGCACGGGTGTTGAGATCGCGATCCTTGACGAGCATTGCAATCTCCTTCCTGTCGGGGCAGTGGGCGAAGTAGCGGTGCGTGGCCCCAACGTGATGGACGGGTACGAGGCCAACCCTGCGGCTACGAGCGCGGCCTTCTGTGGGGACTGGTTCCGCACCGGCGACCAGGGGACCCTCGATCAGGACGGCTACCTCACGCTTCAGGGCAGGATCAAGGAACTGATCATCCGAGGAGGGGAGAAGATCGCTCCTCGGGAGATCGACGAGGTCCTGGAAAGCCACCCGGCGGTTGCCGAGGCGGTCACATTCGGCCTGCCACACAAAACCTGGGGTGAAGAGGTGGCGGCGGCGGTCGTGCTGAAGGGAGAGGTGGGGAAGCGGGACCTGACTGATTTCTGTCGCCAGCGCCTTGCCGACTTCAAGATTCCGAGCCAGTTTTTCTTCGTCGATGACATCCCTCGTACCAGTACGGGCAAGATCCAGCGGCGGCATGTGGCGGCGGCCTTCACAGAGGGGGGAACGCAGTGAAATTTGCCATCGTGGGCGCCGGCGCTACCGGCGGCTATCTGGGCGCTTGCCTTGCCCGAGCCGGCCTTGAGGTCACCCTGATTGCCCGAGGGCCGCATCTGGCTGCCATGCGGGAGCATGGCTTGAAGGTCCTGGAGGCTGATGATACGTCCTTCACGACCCATCCTGCCTGCACCGACCGGTTGGACGCTATCGCCTCTGCCGATACCGTCTTTGTGACGCTCAAAGCTCACAGCCTCGCCGGCATGGCTCCGGCCCTTGCGTCGGCAGCCGGGAAGCAGAGCACCTTCGTCTTCGTTCAAAACGGCGTCCCCTGGTGGTTCTTTCTCGGCACTGATGATGACACCCACCTTGAGTCCGTGGACCCGGGCGGTGTAATCGCGTCCAGTTTCCCCGCCGAGCGCGTGCTCGGCTGCGTGGCCTATCCGGCGACCACTCTCGTGGAGCCCGGAGTCGTGCGACACGTCGAGGGGAACCGTTTCTCTCTGGGCGAGCTGGACGGCGCGCGGACGGATAGAGTACGTTCACTCTCATCTGCCCTGATGCAGGCCGGGCTCAAGGCACCGGTGCAGACACGCCTGCGCCAGGAGATCTGGCTGAAGCTGATCGGCAATGCTACCCTGAACCCCGTTACCGCGTTGACGCGGGCAACGCTGAGCGATCTGCTGGCAGACGAGGCAAGCCGAGACCTTATCCGCCGGCTGATGCTGGAAGTGGAGGCCGTGGGAAGCGCGTATGGCATCCATCCTGACATCAGCGTTGATCGGCGTCTGGAGGGCGCAGCGCGCGTCGGCCAGCACCGCACCTCCATGCTTCAGGATGTGGAGGCAGGCCGTCCGCTGGAAGTCGAGGCACTGGTCGGTTCGGTGGTCGAGATGGGTCGCAGGAGGAACGTGCCCACACCGGCGCTGGAAGTTGTTTATCAGCTCACGCGTCAACTCGACATTTCAGTATCCTCAAGCGGGTCGCGATAAACACCAGCGCCTACCGCCCTCTTGGGGAGAAATATACCATCGAGTCCTAAGGTGTCAGTGGGAATGCACTAGGAAAGCCGGTCATCTTCAAAGATATGCTCGACCAACTGAGGTGCCAGCCCTATATAGCTCTGCGGCTCCATCTCTAGCAAACGTTTTTTATCTTCAGGCGACACTTGCAAATCACGCACAAAGCGCTTCATCTCCTCTGCCACCACTTCATGACCGCGCGTCAACGCTTTGAGCTTTTCATAAGGATTCTCATGCCCATACTTGCGCATCAGCGTTTGAACCGCCTCGCCAAGCACTTCCCACGAATTTGCCAGGGCATCCTGTATCACTTGCTCGTTTACGCTCACTCCTTCCATACCCTTGATCGTAGAAAGTAACGCCAGATAAGAATGACCAAAGCCCACCCCCATATTGCGCAAGGCCGAGGAATCGGAAAGGTCACGCTGTAAACGAGAAACCGGCAATTTATTTGCCAGACAGTCAAAGAGAGCTGAACTGATAATGAAATTTGCTTCGGCGTTCTCAAAATGAATCGGATTGACCTTATGTGGCATAGTAGAAGACCCTACCTCTCCCTCTACCGTTCTTTGCTTAAAATATCCTAATGAGATATACGACCACATATCCCGGTCAAAATCTAGCGTAATGGTGTTAAAACGGATGATGGCCTGAAAAATTTCTGCCATGTAGTCGTGAGACTCGATCTGGGTCGTCAGAGGATTAAAGGTTAACCCCAAACGCTCAACAAAATTTCTCGCAATCTCCTGCCACGGAACGTCGGGATAGGCAAAAACATGGGCATTATAATTCCCCACAGCCCCATTTAATTTGCCCAGATATTCCAGGTTTTCAACTTGCTTGAGCTGCCTCTGCCAGCGATGGACAAACACGGCCAGTTCTTTGCCCAGGGTCGTCGGGGTCGCAGGTTGCCCATGCGTGTGCGCAAGCATCGCAATAGAGGCCGCTTGCTGCGCCATAGCTGCAACCTGCGCTACCATTTTCCGAGCCAGGGGAAGCCATACCTGGGCTATAGCCTGCTTCAACATCAAACCATGAGACAAATTATTAATGTCTTCAGAAGTACAGGCAAAATGCACAAACTCCTTCCATGCCTCTAGCGGGCTATGAGCTAATTTGGACTTCACATAATACTCGACCGCCTTTACATCATGCCTGGTCGTCTGCTCAAACTTTTTAATCTGGTGGGCCTCAGTTTCATCAAAATTTGTCGTAATATTGCGCAAGAAGGCCACTTCGTCAGGACGAAAAGAACGCACTTCTGGTATCCATTCACTCTCTGCAAGCTGAATCAGCCACTCGACTTCAACGTGTACTCGATACTTCATCAGAGCCCACTCGGAAAAATACTCGCTCAGTGCAAGCAACATATGCTGATAGCGACCATCGAGGGGTGAGATGGCTTTAATGGACATACCTATCCCTTTCTCGTTTAGCAAGCAATGCTTTCAACAGTAAAAGCGCCTCCCGCTCTTTTGCGGCGAATTTCATGCATCAACCTGGTACCTTTTCGAGTTCTTTAGCCAGGAACTCACTAAAAATATTATACTGCTTTGAGACGCTTTCTTCTTGATACAAATGACGCATAGAATACAGTCTGATCCTTTGGTAGAAAGGTAAATAGATACATTGCATGAACGCACCACCACTGCCGCCATTATCTTAGCGGCAGGGACGTCCAGCCGTATGAGAGCCGGGCACCATAAATTGCTGCTGCCGCTTGGCAATCGCCCGGTGCTGGCCCACGTCATTGAGGCAACGCTGGCCTCCCAGGCTCGCCCTGTTATCGTTGTGCTGGGTCATCAAGCGGAGCAGGTGCGGGCAGCTATCGCACAATATACAGGTCATTCAGCAATCAGCATGATAGAAAATCCTGATTACCGGCAAGGGATGAGCACCTCGTTGCAAGCAGGGGTGAAAGCAATCGCAAATCTGGCAGCAGCATCCAGGCCCGATAGCGCCCTGATCATCCTGGGCGATCAGCCAATGATGACCGCTCATATCCTCGACACCTTGATTGCAGCCAGGCAGACAACCGGTAAGCGCATCATCACACCTTTCTATGAAGGCAAACGCGGCAATCCCATCCTCTTTGACGCGAGCCTTTTCCCCGAGCTGCTTGAAGTGACAGGCGATGAGGGAGCGCGCAGCGTCGTTGAGCGCCATCGCCAGGAGGTTGCAACGGTCGAACTGGGCAATGCGGTCGCGGCATACGATGTTGATACATGGGAAGCTTACCAGCAGGTCGTCGAGGAATGGCAGAGCCAGCAGAAATAGGGCAGTAGGGGCACGGCCTTGCGCCTGCCCTGCTGCGGAAAGGAAACGAACGTGCAACAACAGGCCAGATTCTGGCGCGAACATAGCCAGCAGCTCTCGACGGCTATTCGTTATGTCGAGGCGCTTGCCGCAGCCGAGCGCGCCGTTGCGATTGATCAGACGAACGCGGAAGGCTGGTACATCAAAGGGACCTGTCTGGCGATGCTGGCACGCCACCAGGAAGCTCTGGCGGATTTTGAGCAAGCCCTTTCGCTAGATACCCGCTACGCTCCCGCCTGGGATGCGAAGGCGTGGGTGCTGGGCATCATGGGCAGGAAGGAAGAGGCGCTTGCCGCCATCAATCGCGCTCTGGAGCTTGACCCTGAGTATTTCGAGGCTCAGAAACGCAAGCAGCGCTTGGAGGCGATGTAACCAGAAATTTCGCTATGCTATCCCTTCAGTAAGCGTTCCACCAGCCCCACAATCTCGCGATGAATTTTCTCTGGAGGGAGCGAGGCATCAATCACTCTGATACGTTCGGGATGGGCATACGCCAGGGCCAGAAATGCTTTGCGCAGGGCGCGGTGAAAGGATTCCGCTTCCAGATCAAAATGGGTCTGCTCGCCTCTATCCGGTGAGCCGGAACGGTGGCGAGTTCCGCCCTTCTGAGGACCTGTCCGTTCGCGCACAAGGGTGGGATCGAGGTCAAGCAGGATGGTGAGATCAGGAGCGCGTCCCTGCGTAGCGAGCAACGAGAGCTGCTCTATCACGTCCATGCCGACGCCGCGTGCAGCTCCCTGGTAGGCAATGCTGGAATCAAAGCAACGGTCTGTAATCACGAGTGAGCCAGCTTCCAGATAGGGCAGGACCAGCGTTGCAAAGTGCTGCGCTCGGTCGGCCTGGAACAGGAACGCTTCCGCGAGAGGCGTTATGGCAAGGTCGGGACGATGAATCAGGAGCTGGCGTATTTCGCCGCCGAGCGGCGTCCCTCCTGGTTCACGCGTACGGATGTAAGAAATGCCGTGCCCCTTCAGCCAATCTCCCAGTAAGTTCATCTGCGTTGTTTTGCCAGCTCCATCCAGCCCCTCAAACGAAATAAGATGTCCTTTACTCACGCCTCATTTTCCCTTATCTGTACGATATACGTCATAATCCCAATCTAGCTGCGGCTTGGGCAACATATCTTCGGGCACCCACGTTTGATCTGCCTTGCTATTCAGCCGACCAACGCCGCTCTCTCGGCCAGCTTCACTCAGGTCGGCTGCAACGAACTGCTTACCATATTTTCCACGATACTCTTTGAGCGTCTCACCGATATACTCGAACGTGAGCTGGCAGATACGAAAGCCGACGGGAACCCAGATGGTTGTCTGTGTATGATTGCTAATCTCCATTGTCCAGCGACTGATATACCCGACATCGCCGACGCCGGCGCAGCGGCAGACTGAGAGGCCCGAACGCGCCACTGTACTGCGCGAGTACATTTTGGCGAGATAGCCGTTATGGCCGCCGATCACCTCCTGGGTGTGCGCCAGGATGGTCGTGCCTGGGCGAATGGCGATCTTGCCATCGCGCGCTTTACGCACCTCGCCCCAGTAGCGACGAATTTCATCGGGATTGTCCAGGTGCATCACCTCGACATTGGCGTCGCCCTGAAAGTACCATTCGCCAAGACGACAATCATACGAGTTCGTGCCTAGATGGCGCGGGTCAAACGGCTCAATGACGATATTGCCGCGCTCCATCTCTTCGACGATACGCCTGTCAGATAATAACATAATGATGCTGTCTCCGGTTGCCCTCTCGCTATTTTAGCGCGGGAAGTAAAAAATAAGGCTGGTGAGCCCAAGTGCTCATGTGCAGGATATATTATAGCGGATATAAATATTTAGACAATATTAATAGCACAGAGGAATGCTGAGGGTCCCCCCACAGGGCAACCGCCTGCGATGACCGTGCCCCACGCTGCGACTTGGGACCCATCACTGGCGATTGCCCTGCTGTCCCATTGCTCATTGCTTTGTCGCTATTATCAGCTTTCAACCAGTTTTGCATTCCAGTATATCACCCGCTAGCCTAATACATGCTCGCGATCTTCCTCTTCCTCCCCCTGCTCTGCTTCATCCAGTGGCATAGTACGAGCGATACTGATATCATTCCATAAGCGTTCTATCAAGTTTTGCGCCTCTTGCTCATCCATCAGAGCATGTTGGAAGGAGAAAAAGGCGCGGTCGTTGCTGTGACGATGAATCCAGCGGCTAATGATATTGATCTGGTCAACTTCGGCCTTCCCGACGATGGAAGGGGGCTCGCCCAGCGTTGCCGCTAATGCTAGCAACTCGCACACCGTCTGTTGCACGGCTCTCAGCTCGTGCGGGATGCTGCGCTGCTGGACCAGGCGGCCATGCCGGATCAGGAAGATCTCGTTATAGCCTTCTTGCGCTGAAGGATAGACGATAAACAGATTGTTGGCCTCGACTGCGCCTGTTATCAGTTGTTGCCCGATCAGTACCTCATCAAGACTATGAATGGCATCGCGCAGCCAGGCAGCCCGCTCAAAATTTAATTGCTGCGCTGCTTCAAACATCTGGCGGCGCAAACGATCAAGCAGGTCCTCGCGCTCGCCGCCTAGAAAGGCGCATACCTCCGCGATTACTTTACGGTATTGCTCAGGGTCAGCTCCTCCCCGACATGGGGCAGAACAGCGATGGAGGTGCAGGCGCAGGCACGGATCTGATGGTTTCGCCTGGGGTGGCAGGCCGCGCGTGCAGGTACGGATCGGAAATATTTTCTGGATCAGTTCGATGGTCAGGTCAACCATGCGCCGGCTGCGGAAGGGACCAAAGTAGCGCGCGCCATCGGCAGCGACCTCGCGGGTGGCGTAGACACGCGGGAAAAGATGCTGCACATCAACCTTGATGAAGGGGTATAGCTCATAGTTGCGCAATTGCACGTTATACGCAGGCTGCAAGGCTTTGATCAGTTGCGACTCGACCAGCAGCGCCTCCAGCTCGGAGCCAAGCATGCGCGTTTCAATCTCGCGGACGTTCTGCAACAATCCGTCCATCTTGCGCGTGTAGCCGAGCGGCTGATTGTAATAGGAGGCAAGGCGATCTTTAAGGCATTTGGCCTTCCCGACATAAATCACCTGTCCATGCTCATCTTTCATCAGGTAGACGCCAGGTTTGGCAGGAAAGTTCTGCTTCCAGGCGCTATTAAGCAAGAGGCTGCCGGTCGGGCGGGTTGCCACAGCCGAGGAGGGTGCAAGCTTGCCATCCGCACGCCATAGCCCCTTCTGAGTGGATAACATCTCCTGCGCAATATCGCCGCTCCACGCGACCGGCAATTGTAAGCGACGCCGTAAGTGGCCCAGCGTGGCTATTCCCTGCTGCTGCGCCCGTTCCAGCAGCCGTAAAAATATTGCAGCCGTCACCCTGGCATCCCCCATCGCGCGGTGGCGATTCATCGTCGGAATCTTGAGATGTTCAGCCACCACGTCAAGCCTGAAACGCTTGAGGCCCGGGAGAAAGCGCCGGGCGAGGGGAATGGTATCGAGCCCATCGAGTGGAAAGCCTTGACCAAGTAAGCGCGCCTCATGGGAGAGAAAGCCGATATCGAAGCCGAGATTATGCCCGACCAGGATCGCGCCATCAATGAACCGCTGCAACTCAGGAAATATCTCAGCCGCCGATGGAGCCTCGTTGACCATCTCTTGCGTGATGCCGGTAAATTTTGCAATAAAGGGAGGGATGCGGCGGCCTGGATTGATCAGCCGCTGGAATGACGCAATCACCTCGCCCCCACGCAGGCGCACGCCGGCAACCTCAATCACGCGATCAGGTCCGGGACGCAATCCGGTCGTCTCGGTATCCAGCACAACAAACTCGACTCCATCCAGCGTCTTCTGGGTGCTACGCCACGCGGTAAGCGCCCATTGCACTTCGACGCATGCAACTTCGGCAGGCTCGCTCATCTCCTCAAAAAGCGAAGAACTTTTCAAGGTCTGTCGCAAGAGCAGTTTCCAGAGTTGCGCGTTACCATTGGCGCCAAAAAGATGCTGCACGAGCAAATCTTCGGACACCGGCTGCCCCAGACTCTCCAACAGTTCATGAGCTCGCCTCAACAATGTGCCACGTTGCGGGACTGTGCCCTCATCCTCGCCAGCCATAGCGAAAATCCCCCTATATCCGCCACAAAAATATTAGATCATGTGTACGAGAATAGCACGAAGCGGGGCCGTTGGCAAGAGTTGGGCTGACTTTTTCCATAGCTCTAGCTTTATCGAAGAACATCGTGTATAATGGTATTTCACGAACATAGTATCTAACAAGGGAAGAAAACGTGGATAGGGTTAAAGCGCAACAAAACATTGACGCATTCCGCACTCTGGCTTCTCAACAGGGCTGGGCTATCGATTCTGAAAGAGAACTCCATAACAACATTTATCAACTTCGCATCACTCATGGAACTACCACCGTTCCCATCACTTTCTTTCATACGGGAACAGTGCTCATTCAAGGAAAGCCCAGCGAGCTACAAAGGTTTCTTAACTCGTGGTGGACGAAGCAAAAAGCGCAAAAGTCACCACCATCGTTATGGAATGCCGATACACAACCAACGACAGAAGTACCATCAGGACTGACTATACCAACAAATCCGAAGCTGATCTAAGTGATCCCCAGAATAGGAAGCGACGAGGTTGGACGAGAAGACTATTTCGGGCCGCTTGTGGTGGCTGCGGTGTATGTTGACGAACAGACTGAGACTAAATTGATCGATTTAAAGGTTCGCAACCGCAAGCTGCTACCTGACAATATTATTCTCGCACTCGCCGAGGAAATCAAAGAGGTTTGTCGAGGACAGGGTACTATACTATCGTTTCATCCTGAACACTATAATGAGCTACGCAAAGCACCATCTCAGATGGGCCAATTGCTAGCCAGAACTCACGCACAAGCCATAGCTACCATACAAAAAAAGGTACAATGTAAGTTGGCTATTATCAGTCATTCTGGGAGTGAGACTCTTGTTCGTAATATACTGACGAAGGAGAATTGTGCAATCTCTATCAAGCAGCAGAGCGGGGCAGAAGATGATATTGCCATCGCCGCAGCCTCGATCATAGCTCGCGCCGAATTCATCCGTCAGATCGTCGGGCTTGCGCACATTGCAGGCATCGATCTGCCAAAGGGAGCATCCAAGCCGGGGATTATTGCAGCAGGGCGGGAGATAGTTAAAAAGCATGGACAGGGCATGCTGGCAAAGGTAGCCAAGTTGCATTTTACAACCACTCAGGAGATCCTTTCGGGCATATAGCCCCATTATACAACAATTGGAGGAGCAGCAATGAATATTGCTTTCGTCATTTACAACGGCATGACCGCCCTGGACTTTATCGGCATGTACGATCCGGTGACGCGGCTCAAGACGATGGGGTTTATGCCTGATCTGAGCTGGGATATTTGCGCTTATACGCCAGAAGTGCGAGACGGCGCGGGGCTGCTCTTCACGCCAACCAGAGTTGGCACATCGCTGCATGATTATGCGATGGTGCTTATGCCCGGCGGCTTCAGCACGCGAGAGATGATCGATAACGCGGAATTTATCGCCTGGCTCAAAACGGCTGCCCCTTGCAAGCTGAAGGTCTCCGTTTGTACTGGTTCGCTATTATGGGGTGCGGCAGGCTTTTTGCAAGGGAAGAAGGCCACAACGCATCCGATGGCTTTCGCCGACTTGCAACCCTATTGTGCGCAAGTGCTGGACCAACGCGTTGTTGACGAAGGCGACGTTATCACCGCCCGAGGCGTCACTTCCGCGCTCGATCTCGGGCTCTACCTGTGCGAAAAGCTGGCAGGTCACGAAGTTAAGGAGAGCATACGGCGGCAGATGGATTATTTAACCTGATAACACATATCTTAACCTTATCTCCCTTGCCTTTTACCCCAGCGGCTGCTATACTCGCTCGGAGTATCACATCAATTTACCTCAATGTAAACATGTTTTGATTTGATAGGGAGGGAGAATAGGGCTATGTTTGTCAAAAATAACGTCGGCAAAAACATACCGATTCTTATGTACCACAGCATTGCGGAGCATGCCAGCCCGAAATTCAGGGAGTTCACCGTCTCACCATCGCTATTTAGCGAACATCTGGCATATTTGCAGCAACACAACTATACGTCAATGACGGTAACGCAGTTGATGAACGCGCTCGCTCAGGGAAGTGCCGCACTGCCGGAGCGTCCGGTGATTATCACCTTCGACGATGGCTTCGCCGATTTTGCGACCGCCGCTCTGCCCGCGCTCAAGCGATACGGCTTTGTCGCCACGCTCTACGTCGCCACGGCCTACGTCAATGCCACCAGTCGCTGGCTGAAGAGCGAAGGGGAGGAAATGCGCCCTATGCTGAACTGGGAGCAGTTGAGCGAGATCAGTGCCTACGGCGTGGAGTGCGGAGGGCATACGCATACCCATCCCCAGCTCGATATGCTGCCACAGGCGGCGGCTCGCGACGAAATTACACGCTGTAAGCAGCTTCTAGAAGAGCATCTTGGACAACCCGTTACCAGCTTCTCTTACCCCTTTGGTTATCATACTGCCGCCGTACGCCGCATTACAAGAGAAGCTGGCTATACCTCGGCCTGCGCTGTGGGCCATGCCATGAGCACGACCTCAAGCGATCTCTTCGCCCTCACACGCCTTTTCGCCAGCGCGGATACCGATGTCGTTGCACTAGAGGCACTCTTGACCAGGGGCAGCACATCGGCGCTCACCACACTCTACCAGCGCGCCCGCACCCCTGCGTGGCGCATTGTGCGCTACTCGATGGCTCCTATCAGAAATCTGCAAAAGAGGTCCGTGTAAGATGACAACCAGCACACTTGATGTTTCGATCATTATTTGCGTCTATACCGAAGAGCGATGGCAAGATATTCTGGAAGTGGTGGAGTCGCTGCGCCAGCAAACCACCCCTGCTCGCGAGATAATCATCGTCGTTGACCATAATCCAGACTTAATGCAACGGGTGCAGATGCATATCCCCGACGTTGTCGCCATTGAAAACCAGAACCCGCGCGGACTTTCAGGAGCGCGCAACAGCGGACTGGCGATAGCAAAAGGTCAGCTTATCGCCTTTCTTGATGATGACGCGGCAGCAGAGCCAGACTGGTTAGAGCGGCTGGTACGATGTTGTGAGGACCCTCAGGTGTTAGGGGCAGGCGGCACGGTTGAACCGCTCTGGCTCAGCAAGCAGCCAAAATGGTTTCCAGAAGAATTCTACTGGGTTGTCGGCTGCACATATCAGCAGCGTCCTGATCGACCAATTGTCGTGCGCAATCCCTATGGCGGCTGCTCCTGCATCCGGCGAGAAGTATTTGAGACGGTGGGCGGTTTTAGAAGCACCATCGGGCGCATCGGCAAGCTGCCGGTGGGATGTGAGGAGACGGAGCTCTGCATTCGCGCGCAGCAGCACTGGCCGGATAAGTTTTTCCTCTACGAGCCGGAGGCCAGGATTCACCATCATATCCCTGCCGTGCGTGGGAAATGGCGCTATTTCCGCTCGCGCTGTTATGCCGAAGGGATCTCGAAGGCGGCTGTAACCAGATATGTCGGGGCTCAGGGCGGTCTTGCTGCCGAACGCTCCTACACGCTGCGCACATTGCCGCGTGGGGTATGGAAAGGGATCATGGATACGCTACGTGGCGACATTACCGGCTGCCAGCGGGCAGGAGCCATCATTGCCGGACTCTTTATTACCACTACTGGCTACGTGGTAGGCACGATCTCGCAGCGCATCGCCAGCGGCAAGAAGGCACCTGCTCCAGGGGAAGAAGGGCAGATGGACTCACCTCCCTCCCTGGAGAAAGCAAAGGTCGTGTAGCTATCTATTGCTGAGATTTGATAGCTATCACGCTGACCTGGTACGGGCTGAGGGTGACCGCTTCACCCTCGACGGCCAGGGAGATGGTCTGCGCCGTTTTGTTGACCAGCATCAACCTGCTTGACGATGCTAACGCCTCCACCTCATTCGGAATAGAAACAGTGGCGCGATAGAGCTTCGTGCCAGGCCCGAAGTAGAGCTTGAAGGCTTTGTACGCGTCGTACCAGGGGCGCGGCTGCCCTCCTCCGGCGCTGCCCGTATCGGTCCAGAGGCCGCCATCGTAAGTGGTATCATCGCCAGTGCCGCCCCACGACAGAGCCACAGCTCCTCCAGCTTTAAGCAGTTTGATCATGGCATACGCTTTAATCGCTGCATCATACTGATTGTTACTGGCGTGAGCATAGGTGGTGGCATACCACTCCGCCCACCAGATCGGCAGAGTGGCAGCGCCTGGATAAGTGGTATTGTTGAGCGACCTGATCCAGCTCACCACATCCCCAAACTTCTCAGCGGCGGTAAAGGGATCGACGGTATCTTTATCATCATTGCTATTCGAGCCATCTATCGTGATAAAGCCTGCGCCAACCTTATTATGCAGCCAGTACTGGATAGCATCGAGCATACGCTGATCGTAGGTACCATAGGCTTTGCTGAGATGCGACAGATTAGCGTGATCGGATGCGTTCCATGTGATGATTGAAACGTAAGGCCCACCCACCTTGATCTCGCTTTTCGGTATGCCCAGCGAGGTGGCAACCTGCATCAGCCGATTATAAACCTGGTTATACATGTAGGTATAGCCGTGCCTGGCGTTAGGGCCGCGGGGATCGCCAGGGCTATTATTATAATCAAAGTTCTGTGTCGCAGGATTGTAATAACCCTTTAGCTCGTTCCAGACCTGGAAGTATCTCACATTGTATGGCGGAGCCATATAGCGTTCCGCGACGCGCTGGACGAGATGCAGCCAGGCCCCCATCTTATTATCGAGGATGCGCGCGTTATAAGCATCGTTGCTCCATTCGTCGGATGCCTTGAGCAGTTGTGTCGTCCCATCCTGCTGGAGGATACCCTTCATCCACCAGGGAGCTTCACATAACGTCAGCACCGGAATGCCCCCGGTATCACGAGCAAGCTGTACCCGTTGATCTAGGTAGCTCCAATCGCCAGGCTCCGCTTGAGAGGGATCGGGCCAGGGATCGGGCGCGCCCCAGGCCATAATGGCCGTGTTCTGATAAGTGATTGCCCGCTTGAGCAGATCCTTCGCACGATTTACGGCTGTCTGATCATTATTATTCCAGGGGTAATTTAACGTATTATCGACATGAGATATACCAGGAGAGAACTGGCTGGTACCGATGGGAGAGGAGAAGTCAATCGTCACATGGTCTTTGGGCAGTACAACATTAGAGCGAGAATTGGCGGAGGAGGATGAACCGTTGGGCAACAAAATACCAGGCAGAAAGACGAAAATAGCAACGAAAACGGCAACAAAAATCAATACAAGCGAGAGAACAACAATAACCCAGGGACGCAACCGTCTTCGAGGTTGATAGTCCATACCATTACTCCCTATATCAAAAAGGACATCGACAATCGGTCTTGCTCCCTTTTTGAGCAAGACCTTTCCTATGACCAATACTAGCGAGCGGTGATACTGCTCTGCTGCTGAGCACGATCCTTATCAGCCTGCTCCTGATCCTGAATTTGCTTAAAGAACGCTTCCGCCTCGGATGAGCGACGACAGTGAGTGAGCTTCTCTTTATGGGTCATCAGGTACTTGAAGGTAAAGGCGCGTGTGCTTGTATGCACCTTGCTCAGATAATATACGCCGATAAATTTAAGCAACTGCAACTGCCGGAAGGGATTGGTGGGGGGAGTTAAATTGCCCAGATCGCCGCGCATCCACTCCAGGCGGCGGCGAATGATACGCGGGATGATCACATACCAGGGCATGTCCAGCCACACAATATAATCGGCGGTATGCAACAATTCGTCGGTCCAGAACAGAAAGATGCCTTCCGTCACCCATCCTGGCTGATCTGCAATTTCGTGAATATCGTGCAACCTCGCCGTTAAAGGCCGGTCAGTGCCTTGATAGCCTTCCTCCCACGCGATACTATCAAGCTCATAATAGGGAACATCCAGAAGAGACGCCAGACGTTGAGCCAGGGTTGACTTGCCGCTGCCGGGGGGGCCAATCACATGAATACGCGTCACGGTTCCTCCATCATCCATACACATATATACATTGGTAAATTTTAGATACAAAACAAGTAATAAAGTCCATTGGGGGGATTACAACCGTTCTTTTGGGATAAGAGCGAATTTATCACTACTATATAGTCAAGCAGGATCTCTGTCAAGCAAAGGAAGCTCAACAGTACATTTTTCTCCCCACCTGCCTCGCTATTCACAAATCCACTTCTCTCAACTAAGGGAAGACAAGCCAAATGTGCTCTTTCATAGGGTTCGCAAAACCCTATGAAAGAGCACAGGTCATCCTGTTGGTTGCAACGCGTTCGATCATCAGACCGAACGCTTTCGCTTTCCTAGCTCAATAGTATTATAGTAGAGCCGTTCAGCTCTGGCTCTGGATAAAGCCGAAAAGGCCATGTGCTTCATCGTCGATACCAGCAGTGAAGAAAAGCTGATTCGTTGCGCCTGCGGCAGCGCCATTGCCAAAGGCCAGCGCCCACAAATGGTCTATCACAATCGGGGTGTCATTGGGGGATTCTAATTGCCCCAGATGCTCACCGTCACGAGGATCGAACACATTGATATGACCATTGCGGAAGTTGCCCACCAGCAAATCATTGCTGAAGGCTCCGAAGTTCGCAGGGGCAAGTGCCATTCCCCAGGGAGAGTCGAGGCTACCACGCGAAATCAGGCGGCGGTCGAAATTTCCATTCGTGTCGAACACATCGACAAACCCATGTCCAATGCCGCCAATGTCATCATGCTTCTGAGCATTTTGTAAGGCGAACGAAACAAACAGGTGATTCCCGATGGTCTGAATCCCGAATGGAGCGTAACATTGATGGAAGACGCGACAGACGAAGGCCAGTTCCCGGTCAGTGAAAGAACGCACCAGCTTAAAGTTTCCATCAAACATTTCGACGGTGCCAAAGCGGAAATTGGCGGCATAAAGGAATGTTCCATCAGCATTCGTTGCAATAGCCAGTCCTTTGTAGACAGCCCCCAGACCGACATTGGACCGATCCACCGCGAGGATGGCATGGGTCGGATCAACCTTTGGATTCCAGCCCGAGATGGTGCCGTCCTCTGTAGCAAAAAGAAATAGGCTCGGAGCGGTTACGCCGTTTTGTGTCACCGCAAAATTGGTGGTTCCATTGAAGACGGTGCCCGTCGGAGCAGCAATAGTGCCCGCGGGGCTACCTGCTGGAGGAGGGATGGTCACGACCAACGGCACGGCGTTGCCCTGACCAGTGTACAAAGTAGAAAAGCCGCTGTTATTGTCGGAAACCCACCAGGGACTTGTGGCACTGCGTGACAGCCCCCAGGGATTTATCAGGTTTGGATCAGTCAACGGAGCCGTATTGGGCAGATCCGAAACCAGGTTCGTTTGCGCATAAAAGCCTTCCATATGGCTGGCCTGCGCGAAGGTCGCCCCAGGCATACTCAGGAGCAAAAACAGAGCAAGAAATACTCCTGGCACCAAAAGCAGCATCTTCCTGGGGATGAAACGGACATACATAAAAATCATCTCCTTGTAACAATACAGGTAGAAAGTTCTGGAAAAGAACCAGGACTTTTCATATTCTCCTCCTTTAATTACGCAGAAAGTTACATTTAACTGAACAGAAATCTACTTTTTAATCAAGGATTAATTTTTCGTTTTATTTGCGCTGTCAGTTCATTGGTGCAAAGAACGAGCAAGCTTTTTTCTCTGCCCTTTGCTTCTTTGCCCACGACATCATACAATGAGGCCAATCACAAGCATTCCGCCTGGGCTAGAGAGGAGCAAAGGACAATGGTTCCCCGCGATAATTTCACCCCGTATGGGTATCTGGATAATCCCTATCATAGCTGGAAGCTCAATCCCAGCGGGGTGCTGCGTTCATTAGCGCCGCTTGGGATGGGGTGGCACGTACCAAACCTGGGGAGCTATGTGCGTAACCAGTTCCAGTACACCGCCCATCTACAAATTGGCCTCAAAATTGGCAAAACGATCCTGATCACCCCCGCCGACTTCAAGCATCATGGCTGCACGTTGAGCAGCCATCTGCATACAAAGAACCGTTTTGAATATACCTGCACTGTTCCTAAGCATGCGTTGACGCTAACTGCTCGCTATTTTCTGATCGATGAGCATATGCTCGGCTGTATCCTCACACTAGCAACGACAGCAAAGCAACCGCTGTCCGTTACCTGTTATGTGATGCATCAACATGTGCATAATCCGCATACGAGCCGTCTTTGGGAGCATGGCCTCTACGCGATCCCTGGCTCTACTGCAGGAACCTGTCTGCTCGGTATTGCCAGCGAGGGCGATGTTTTTACGCATGGTGTGCATTCAGCCGATAGCGGTACGCTGGATATTGGAGAGATGGGCTACGTGGTGGCGCTGGAAGACGCGGCGGTCTGGGCGCGCGGCGTGGCTATGGCCCATCCTAACATTACCGAGCGCGAGGAGAGTACGGGCTGGCAGGTGCGCACCGTGATTGTGCCCTGCACGCTTACAGTGAGCAGTGAAGGCGAGCGCGTGCTGCATGCGGCGCTGGCGCGTGGCGTCTCGCAGGATCAATCAGCACAGCGTTGGGCTGAGGGTATGGGAAAGATTGAGCAGGCTGAGGCAAAACATCGTGTAGACGATGAAACTTTCTGGCGATCCGCACCTCAGTTGAGCGGCGACTGGCCCGAAAGCTGGCGACGCGGCCTCGTGTACGATCTGGAAACCCTCAGGATGACCGTTCGTCCTCCAACCGGAGTCATTCAACATCCGTGGGATGGCATGCAAATTCAAGCGCCCCGCACCGTTTTGGCGGAAGCTGCTATGGATGCGCTTTTTCTGAGCTACGCCGAACCTGAGCTGGCTGCCGCGATGATCCTGGGCCACTTCGAGTCGTCGCCACATCCTCAACTTCCCTGTATGCGCGAAGATGGCAGCTATAACATGGTGGCTGATGATGGGCAATTGTGCGGCACCGCTCCTGAGTGGGGCTTTCCGGTCTGGTGCTGTCACCAGTTGTTCCTGAGAACAGGAAATATGCAATGGCTCCGCCGCCTCTATCCTGGAGTAGCTACATATCTACGCTGGTGGCTCGATCATCGTCGTGATGCTGAAGGATGGGAAATCTATGCGTGCTCGTGGGAGAGTGGGCAAGATGTCTCCAGCCGTTTTGGCCCTCAGCAAACAGGGGGAACGATTATTCAGCATGTTCGGCCCGTGGATTTGCAGGCCAGCATGGCTCAGAGCGGGGAGATTGTGGCACGCTGGGCCGAACTGCTCGCTCAAGCATTGCCTTCCGCTGAGATTGATTTTTCAGCAGAGGCCCTCTGGTGGAAAAAGATTGCCGACGAGTTTACGGTGAAGACGCGCCTGATGTGGCAGGATGGCTGGTTTCGTGACTATGACTCTCGCACGAAAGAATGGTCAACGCAGCAGGATACGATGCACCTGGCCCCGGTTTTCTGTGGGGTCGCCGGATGGGGACATATAGAACAGCTGCGCCCGTACTTTGCGCAACCCCCCGGCCATAGCGGCTGGGCCTCGCTCTCCTGGCCGCCGGTTGTGATGACGGTGGTGGAAGCTACCTCTGCTGCTGGCATGGCTACTGATGCCGCCGAGTTAGCCTACCGCTTCATCGACGCCTCCTATCGTAGTACTGATAGTCGCGAACCGGACGAGCATGGCGGTCTGCCAGGGGTGACGCGCGAATATCGGCAAACGGTGACCGTTGGCAAATGGGGAGAGATCGACTACGTCAACGCAGGCATCGAGGGCTATGGCTGGGGCGCGCTCAGCATTCACCTGCTTATACGCCATCTGCTCGGCCTGCATACCTCTGACCCCAGCAGCATCACGCTGGCTCCAACCCTTCCCGCCGCCCTGCGCCGCCCGGGCGCAACCTATACTATTGCCCCCATTCCCTGGGGCAAGCACCTGCTGAGCCTCACCTATCAGGTGAAAGACGCACACAGTTATACAGCAACCTTCTATGTGCGTCCACGCTCACAAGCAGGTCTGCCAGCAGAGAAGACCGAGGCTCAATCAGAGACGGTCGGCGAACAGGAACATCATTGGGAAGGAACCTGGGGCGAAGGGCGAACGTTTCCACTGGGATTATAGCGAGCAGCTCCACCGCCACCCAACAGCACATTGCACGCGGTTCAATCGCTGATTATGCAGGCGAGGAAATGTTGCTTGATCAGCAAGGGATAGACCTTCTAACTGAAAAATATTCTAAGCTGGTTGCCGAGGGCACTTGAAGAAGTTAATCGCTCGTTAAGTGAAAAAGAACAGCTTGCGCCTCCAGAGATTATGATCCATAGCTGTGGTGGAGACGGAGAAATCTGGTTTACAGAGCCAAAGACGTAGCGAAGGAACGTAGCGAGCAGTCCGACAGAGAATATCGTTTGAAAGCGATGCTGGCTGACCATAGCGGCTTTATCCATGATCGTCTGGGTAGCTTTGTTGGGCGTACTCAGGAATTGAGCAGCATTAGTCAACGGATTAGCGAGACGCTGACAACTGGTGGCTATATCACTATCACAGGTCAGGCGGGCCAGGGAAAAAGCAGCATCATTGCTCGCCTGGTAGAGGAGTATGGAGCCGAGCAGAGCCCTTTTCACTTTATCCCTCTCAACCCCGGTCCTGACCATCAGGTCAGCCTGCTGCGCAATCTCATGGCCCGGCTCATTCTGAAATATGGTCTGCCGGACCTCTACGCCACCGGCGAAAGTCGCTCGACGCTGAGCGATTACTTTCCGAAAGTGCTGAGTGAAGTCGCCGCGAAAGGGGGGCAGGAGATAATTTTTATTGACGGCCTGGATCAGTTGAAGGCGGATAGCAATGGAGAGCGTGACCTGAGTTTTTTGCCCACGAATCCTCCGCCGGGGATTGTATTTGTGCTGGGTACACGACCGAATGATACGCTCAATAGGAAGCTTCCTGGCAAGCATTGGAGAATGGGAACTCGCTGCCAACGTCTGGGAGATCTTGCAAAACGCGACATTTTCATCATCGCCACCCCCTATGCCAGGCTTTAGCGATCCAAATTCGCTGCAAGCCCGGCTGTATGGCGATTGGCGGTATAAAGCATCTGTTAAAGTGTTTCTCCATATGCTGATCGAAGTAGAGCAATGGGCAGAAGCGGAAGCATTCATCGATTCCATCGTCAACCAGGATGAGCAGGCGGAAGCCTTAAAAGAACTGGCCGAGGCATTGGGGAAACGAGGGGCGCACGAACAACTCCTTCCCCTGGTGCAACGCTGGTGGGAGCATGCAAAGACCAGGGAACAGGCTATTCATTTGCTTCCACTTGCCTATGAACTGATCCCCTTAAAACCCGAGATTGGCTTTGCTTTCTATGAGGCATTTGACTGGATGGACGCATTTGTGGAAGGGTTATGACCCTGTGCTGACCACCTGGGGTCCAACATTTTTCTCCATATGCTATAGAAAATCTCCCCATTGGATATCCTCCCCCAGGGAGTCCCTGGCGAGAAGTTCTCCACAAAACTCATGCACGTAACGCCGGAAGCTAGCCAGGGCCTCGATGCACCTCCAGCTTGTCCACGTCAGTTCCTCGCGCCTCTTCTCTACCGCCACAATCGCCTTTTCCGGTCGGCTCGCCGCCATCTCGTCCAGGACTGATCGAATGACGAGAAAGTTGTAGCCGGCCTCTCTGAGTAGAGCCACCATGTGCAGGCGGTGCATCTGTTGCTCGTTGTAGAGGCGATAGTGACTGCTCCGGTCGCGCAACGGATGCAAAAGGCCCTGCTGCTCCCAGAAATGCAGGGCTGAGACGCGAACGCCAACCTGTCTAGCCGCCTCTCCCACCCGCAGCGATTGAGGGTGGCGGGCACTTTGGACAGGGGCGAATGGCGCGGCCAACGCATGCAGGGCGGTGAGCGTCTGCTCACACTCCCGGCGCTTGCTGGCAAGCTCGGCATGGCGCGAGTCGATCATTGCCAGCGCGGCTGAAAGGTCACCCTGATGAAGCGCCTGCATGATTTGCAGCATTCGTTGCCAGCCATAGCCGCCGATCAGGCCACGAGCAGTTTTTAGCGCGGCCAGATGGCGCGGTGTGTAGAGACGATAGCCGCTCTTGCTCCGTTCAGCAGGCGGCAAAAGGCCCAGGCTCTCGTAGTTGCGCACCTGCTGAACGCTGATTCCCGCCGCTCTGGCGAGATCAATAGTACGCAAAGTATCACGAAGTTCCATGTAAAACTCTCAGGCACGTTATAGAGACTTCTCTCAAGTACATTTCTCTTTATATCACATGGCACAAAAACATTACCCCTGCTAACCCTCCAATATTGCATCAGTGTTATAGATTAAGCATGTGGTCCAGAAAAAGCCCGGCCAGCCTGGATCAAAGATGCATGCATGCAATTGAAGGCATTTACAGCGAAAATAGCGGAGGGTAGACTTATGACGCACGCAGCAGAAGTATATGCGACACTCGACGATTGGATTGCACACGAGGCGCTCCCATGCTCGCCCGATTCTCGCCCGGACTTCAACGCCGCCGTTGATAAGGTGGTCGCTTCACTTGACGATTCGGTAGCGTTGCTTGGCTTTGGAGAAGCGCTTCATGGGAGTGAAGAGCTGCTTGTTCTGCGCAACCGGCTCTTCCAACGCCTTGTCGAAGCCTATGGCTACAGCGCCATTGCCATTGAGAGCAGTTTTCCTCGGGGACGTATCGTCAACGAGTACGTGCTTTGCCACGATCCAGCATCCTATGAGGAGGTACAGGAGACTGGATTGAGCCACAGTTTCGGCATGTTCGCGGCGAATCGAGAACTTGTCGAGTGGATGAGGCACTACAATGCTGATCCAGCGCACCAGAGAAAACTCCACTTCTACGGTTTCGATAGCCCGACCGATATGAGCGCAGATAGTCCCCGCCAGACGCTCTACTTTGCGCTCGATTACCTCAGCACAGTTGATGAGGCCCTCGGCCAGGAGTACCGGAGCCGTATCGACCCGCTGCTCGGACAAGACGCAGCCTGGGAGAATCCGGCTGCCGCGCTCGATCCGGGGCAAGCGATAGGTCAATCAGCAGAGGCAACCGCACTGCGGATCGAGACAGAGGATCTGCTTGCAGAACTGCGTATACGTCGTCCCGAACTGGTCGCAAAGAGCGACCAGAGTCGCTATCTGGAAGCAGCTCACTATGCTATAGTGGCGCGGCAACTTCTGCACTATCATGCTAAGCTCGCGCAAACGTCCGAGAAACGCCAGGCCATCCTGCTCGGCATACGTGCCGCCATGATGGCAGAGAATCTGATGTACATCGTCTCCCGTGAACAGGGTCGAGGCAACGTTCTGATTTTTGCCCACAATAGCCATCTCAAGCGTAGAAAGGTGCAATGGCAATGGGGGAATGAGGCGGTGGGCTGGTGGCCTGTTGGCTCGCATCTTCATGAACTATTCGGTCGCCGCTATGCCGTTATCGGCTCAGCCGTTGGCGAATCGGCTGCCAACGGGATCGGCCAGCCGGAAGTCGGGACGCTTGAGGCACGGCTCACAGCCGTGCCCGGGCCGGTACGGTTCATTCCCACCCATCAAGGGCAAGGGCTTCCTAAAGAAGAAATTGCGGCACTGCCGATGCGCTCTGGCAGTAAGAAGAACGGGTCTTATGTGGAACCACTGAGCGCCCAAAGCTTCACCGATTTCGATTGGTTCGCCGTCCTGGATACAACATCATACAACGGGTGGGGCCATTTCTAGAAGGCTGAAGGGTGTTGCACGAGAATAACGCGTTATCACAACACCCTTATTCCAATAATGTGCGCAAATAGGCGGCGGCCTGTGGCAGCGCGATCTCTGGCTCAGCAATCTCAGGGTGCCACTTCTTTTCCCACTCGAACGAAAGATATCCCGCGTACCCCTTCTTTTGCAGCGCCGTACAAATCTCATAAAGCGGGATATCTCCCTCACCGAGCGGGCAATAGGTCCAGGCCCCCGGATCGTCGGCGCTCAGATGGCTATCCTTGATATGGACATACGCAATCGCCTCATCCAGCAGAGCCAGCGTCTGAGCAGGTGTCTCGCCGCAGCGGTAGGTATGGTGAGCATCCCAGAGTACTTTGCAGGACGACGAAGCCGTTGCCTGCAACAGCGCCCGCACCTCCTCACTCTTTATCCAGGCATCGTGCGTTTCGAGGACGACAGTCACACCGCGTTCAACGCCATAGCTCCCAAGTGCATGAAGCACTTCAGCAGTTGGGCCGAGTATGGAGGGACGCGTGGTATGTGCTGGCAATTCACCGCCAAAGACACGCAGAAAAGGCGCCCCAATTTCCGCCGCCAGATCCAGCATACGCCGGCCAGCTTCAATCGCTGCTGCGCGCTCCTTTGGCTCTCCTTGCACCATTTTGCACGAGGAGTCCAGGCAGGCTACCTCGATCCCATAGGTGGCGGGCACGTTCCGCAGCCTTCGGCGGATAGCCGCAGGTGTATCAGGTCCAATGATCGCGCCGTCGGCCAACCGCCATTCAATTGCTGCATAGCCGTAGCTCTTAGCAGCAGTCACCGCCTCTTCGATGGTCCAGTTGGGAGAGGCCAGCGAGCTATAGGCCAATTTCATCATTGCTGCGTGTTATCCTTTCACTCTCCTGGGTCTGAATCCATCTCCTGGTATTTTAGTTACCGACTCGCATTGGAGTCAAGTGAGGGCTCTGATGTGAACAAGCAAGCCAATCGTGCTTTGCCCAAAAGATTCGCACGAGCGAGGGACTCCTGGCTCATCATCAAAACCTCTCAGCACGATCTGTCTAGAGAACATTGTCTTCAGCCAGCGACCCATTCAATGTGAACAGATCGCTGGCTGAAGACCACAATGTGAGCGAGAAGATAGCGCCAGCGAAGCTCTGACGCTATGCTCCCTGTTTATTCGTGTCGCTGGTACCTTCTTATGGAACATCTCTCATCAAAACTCTTCTGCACAGCATCATATCCACAGAGTAGGAAAGCTCGTCTAACCACGCCGACATGCGGCGGGAACTTCAATGTGCCAAGATCGCGATCTGCCCTCTGAGCCAGCGGCCCCAATCGGATCGTCAGGCTACCATGATAGAGGCAAGGCCACTCCTCACTCGCAACACAGAGCATTTCATGCACTTCGCCGTCATCCCTATCTTCTTCTTTTTGCCCGACGAACAATTTCACGACCTTGTGCTGACCCGGTTCCGCATCTGGAGCCTCAAAGAAAAGGTCGAAGCGGTTGATAGACAGTGCTTTGTAGCCTGGAATGAAGGGAACATGTCGCGGCTAAGCCGAATGCCAAGATGCTTTGGCGCCTCTTCGCGCTGGAAACAGCCCTGGAAGCGATGCCAGGCATCAGGGAACTCATGTTTGATATCAAAGTAGCGCACGCCAGCGCCAGGAAGATGACAGTGCGCTATTTCATTGGCGACCCTGCGCAAAAGCTCTCCTCCTTCACGCGCCGTATAATTCAGGTGCAAGATCACGTCTGTGACGCTATCAATATCAAACTGATTGTTTTCCTGCGGCAGTTCAATGCGCCAGCGGCTGACCGCGCCCATGAACTCGAACGGCAGGTACCGTTCGTCCCGGAAATTGAGTTCGAACAGGCCCGCATCGTTCTGGCCTCCCGAGGTCGCAATCGCTTCAGTGGCGGCATACTGGGTGACGATACGCGGGTCATCGCACACGGGTCGATAGCCATTGTCGCACTCATCGTCGTCGCAGCACGAGATGAGCGGATCGCGCAGACGCGGATGAACGCGCGTCATACTACGCAGCAAGGTGAGGCGGCAATGCACGCCAGTATAAGGGCCGGCAACGCATGGAATGGTGAGCGAGACGTTCCTGATGCGACGCATATACTGACCGGGATAGTCAAGATCAAACATCCACTCGGGGATCTCGATCTCGCAACAGCCGGTTGCCTTCAGACGCAGAAACTCCAGTGGGAAGTTCAGGCGCAAGGAGCAATGTTTCGTCAGTTCGTACTCGCGAACGTTCTCATCGAGGTACCCCTTCTCCATCTGGCGCTGCGCCAGTTGCAGCCGTTCGCCCGCAAGCAGACCCTCGTACAGGTTATCCCATGTTGCGCCGGGCAGGAAGTGGCGCATGGTGTGGCCCCGTTCATAGTTGAACGCTCGCTGGGCTTGCCGGGCGGCGCAGAGCACCAGTTCGTACATGTGGCTGTATAACATGGCGGTATCCTGTTGCAGGAACAGGTAGAGCGCGTGGTTCGTAAACTTATCGCGCAGGAAATTCAGCACTTCCGCCGACTGCTCCATTTGCTGACGGTGATTATTGAGTTCGCAGAGAGCCGTATCTCGCCGCCGCTGCGCATGTTGCCAGGACTCCGGCCAGCTTGGTGCCGAGGGGCAGTTGTTGATATTCGAGAGGGGTGCCACCAAAGCCAGCCACCCCAAGCCAGAAATCAGGGACGCTTCCCATCGCCTGCGCAATCGCTTCAGAGATGGTGGCTGCCGCCCGCGCTGCCAGGGAGGTACCCATAAGAGCCTCGTATTGCACTTCGTTGCTAATCAATCCATTCTGGATCAGGCCGGTGTAGTAGTTCAGCCGCGCCTGCGTCTCCTCCAATGTTTTCTGTAGCGCCTGCACCTGCCAGTCGGCTTCTCGCCACTGGTACTGGCGAACATCCAGGGCCAGATCCAGCAATTGACGTTCATGAAGTGAGCGCAACGAGGCCAGGTACTCGGCATTCCCTTTCTCAAAGGCTGTCAGCAGGGCGGCGCCGAACTCTCGCGCCTGATTGGCATTTTCCTGGGCCTTCTGAATAAGGAACATGAAGCGATAGGGGCTGGGGGACAGCACCGCTCGCCCTCAATGGCGCACATGTCGCGCTCAGCCCCGGCCATTGTTTGCCAGCCGTTGCGCAGTGGATCGTTTCCCCGGTAGGGCATATCGCGGCCGGACCGTCCGTTGAGCAGCCTGTGTTCATTGAGACGATGATGGATCAGGGCCAGCCGGTCGTCCACTCTTTCAGTATCCTCGTGCGGAGCGTGCCCATTGCGACTTGTCTCCAATCACTTCAACGATCTTGTACGTGGTGTCTTTCAGTATCCTCGTGCGGAGCGTGCCCATTGCGACGAATTGATCGCTGGCGTTAACCAGCAATATCAGCACTTTCAGTATCCTCGTGCGGAGCGTGCCCATTGCGACCCGAGCAAGAGAGTCGCTGCTGCATCTGCGGCGAAGCTTTCAGTATCCTCGTGCGGAGCGTGCCCATTGCGACAGCGCGAGGGCAGCCGAGCAATCGAGTCGGGGAGACTTTCAGTATCCTCGTGCGGAGCGTGCCCATTGCGACGCAAGTGCAGAGGTGAGTCCGTTCTTGCCGAGACCGGAACTTTCAGTATCCTCGTGCGGAGCGTGCCCATTGCGACGGCTAGGAAAGAGCTTATCGGCGCTCGTGGCTGCAACTTTCAGTATCCTCGTGCGGATCGTGCCCATTGCGACCTGCCTTGCGGCTAAGGAGGATGCTGTCCCTTGTGCTTTCAGTATCCTCGTGCGGATCGTGCCCATTGCGACTCAAAAATGTAATAGTAGACACCGTAAAGTTGCTCCTTTCAGTATCCTCGTGCGGAGCGTGCCCATTGCGACGTTTTCCCCGCCTTGAATGCGCCAACGATCTCCCCGCTTTCAGTATCCTCGTGCGGAGCGTGCCCATTGCGACGCCGTGATGCCTTCCGCCGCTAGCTTCGTTGCTATCCTTTCAGTATCCTCGTGCGGATCGTGCCCATTGCGACTTTGACGATGGGAGTAATGCCAATCAAACGATTTACCTTTCAGTATCCTCGTGCGGATCGTGCCCATTGCGACAGCGTGGTATCCCTGTAGAGGTTGCGTCGATGGTTACTTTCAGTATCCTCGTGCGGATCGTGCCCATTGCGACTTTTTTACTGGATTGCCTATTGTATGCGGGCCGTTTCTTTCAGTATCCTCGTGCGGATCGTGCCCATTGCGACGCATTCTGGTCTCTATGGTGTAGCGTTTGGTTTAATACTTTCAGTATCCTCGTGCGGATCGTGCCCATTGCGACTTTTCGCTCCCCTCCTGTCGCGTCACTGATGAGAATCTTTCAGTATCCTCGTGCGGATCGTGCCCATTGCGACTCAACCGCGCAGGGGGAAGCTCCGAAGAAAGAAATACTTTCAGTATCCTCGTGCGGATCGTGCCCATTGCGACGCATAATCACAAATAAAAACGCCTGGTTCTATGTTTCTTTCAGTATCCTCGTGCGGATCGTGCCCATTGCGACGGCACAGCCATCAGACGCTGCCGGCCCCACCTGGAGCCTTTCAGTATCCTCGTGCGGATCGTGCCCATTGCGACCTCAACTCCAACGGGGCAAGCTGCTCAACGCTATTCTTTCAGTATCCTCGTGCGGATCGTGCCCATTGCGACCCCGCGCTATAGGTAAATCTATAGCGATTAGCTACTCTTTCAGTATCCTCGTGCGGATCGTGCCCATTGCGACAATCCTGATAGATCAAATCATCAATTTATAAATCAACTTTCAGTATCCTCGTGCGGATCGTGCCCATTGCGACGGCGGAAAAGACGTTATAGCCCAGACGCAAACATTCGTCTTTCAGTATCCTCGTGCGGATCGTGCCCATTGCGACAAGCGACAACAGATGCGAACATTGTTCGGTCGTGCAGACTTTCAGTATCCTCGTGCGGATCGTGCCCATTGCGACCTCGGCATTCAGCTTGTGGCAACCGTCGAAACCGCGTCTTTCAGTATCCTCGTGCGGATCGTGCCCATTGCGACCACACGCATTAACCCGCATCTCACGGTTCGCACCGACTTTCAGTATCCTCGTGCGGATCGTGCCCATTGCGACCAAACTGATGACTTCCCCGGACTTCGCGCTAATAATCTCTTTCAGTATCCTCGTGCGGATCGTGCCCATTGCGACGATGTGGCAATCGAACGCCTTTGCAGCCACGAGCGCACTTCTTTCAGTATCCTCGTGCGGATCGTGCCCATTGCGACCGCAGGTGGCTCAATTTGCTACCAAGTTTGGCGTAACTTTCAGTATCCTCGTGCGGATCGTGCCCATTGCGACGGAATACGAGCGGTTGCCGGTGCTGGACACAAGCACTTTCAGTATCCTCGTGCGGATCGTGCCCATTGCGACAACTCGCACATGGACCGCGCTGTCGTGAGCATCCAACTTTCAGTATCCTCGTGCGGATCGTGCCCATTGCGACGCATCATATGCTCGCCGCCGCTCTGGAGCATGCAGACCCTTTCAGTATCCTCGTGCGGATCGTGCCCATTGCGACTATAGATTCGAGTGCTCCGCACAAATCTCAAAATGAGCTTTCAGTATCCTCGTGCGGATCGTGCCCATTGCGACGGCTGCGGCGAGGGCGGCGATATAGTCCTGCATGGACCTTTCAGTATCCTCGTGCGGATCGTGCCCATTGCGACCAAATATCGAAGGGAACGTCCTTCGATAGAAATTAATACTTTCAGTATCCTCGTGCGGATCGTGCCCATTGCGACAAGGCGCTGATCAAGGAGTGCGCTCTGCATCTCGAAACTTTCAGTATCCTCGTGCGGATCGTGCCCATTGCGACTCCTCTGCATCGATAAATCCGCCTATTGGCTGGTTCTTTCAGTATCCTCGTGCGGATCGTGCCCATTGCGACGATGAGTTCGTTATCTCTTATGCCGATTCGTATGGTCTTTCAGTATCCTCGTGCGGATCGTGCCCATTGCGACCGACGCGGTGTCGGCAGGGGTGGGTGGGGTGTTTGGTCGGTTTGGCGCGGCAAGGGCCGTTTTTTGGCATTGTAGCGCGTCGATTTTCGACTTTTCCCTGCCGATAGTATAACACATCTCTGCGGTTTTCGAAAACCTTTTTTTGTCGAAAAATGGGGGGGATTTTCGAGCAGAGAATAGAGGCAGAAAAGGCATTTACGGGGGGCTTTGTGCTCAGAGGAGGAGAAATCAGGGCAGGTTTGTGCCCTGTTTATTTTGCGAGGGCGGACGGTTTTCGAACGACCCTCGCAAAATACCCTTTTTGACCAGGGATAGGGAAGAGCACTGTTCTGGCATACGATTGCCATTGTTTGGACCAGGATGCTAGCCCACGATTTTGTATTGACCATCTCCCTTGACGACGTTTTTGCCCACATGGATCAGTTCACCGAGGACGAGCAGGCGCAGGAACGGGGTGAGATCTCCTTCAAAAGTGGCGGTGCCCAGCAGGCCGCCTATCGGGGTTGCTCGCTTCTGCCGGTTGGAGTAGCTTTTGAGTTCCTGCCAGTAGGTCCCGTCTTCGCTGCATTCGATAGCATCGGCCAGCCCTAACCAGGCGTTTTTCTCTGCTCGCTCAATGGTGATCGCCCGGTTCCCATAATATTGCTCCAGGGCGAGAGACCGCTCCAAAAGACGTTGCACCAGGGGAGAGAAACGGGCGCGTTTGACGATGTGCTCGCGCTCGACCAGCCGCATCGGAGTGACGAAGTGCAGGGTCAGCCGCTCGGGCTTCAAGGTGGCAGCTTGCGCCGCGTGATCTGCGGGCTGGACGGTGATGATCGGGACCTGGACCAGTAGATCACCCCTCTCGTAGATAACCTGGCGTTGCTGCGTGAAGGGGTGGTAGCATTCCACGCGCACGATCTGGAAGCGTCCACGCTGCCCACGGTTTTCGTCCAGACGGCGACCCAATCCTTCCTCCTCCAACTGATGTGCCGAGAGCAGGATGTAGGGCAGCAGTTCTACAATCGAGCCGATGAGCGTCATGCAGAAGGAGAACTGTTCCCCGACCCGGTAATAGCGGCCTCCCTCCTGTGGTGGGATGATCACATAGGGGCGCGGGATGTCCTGTCCCCTGGCGTTCTCCTCGCGCAGAGGAGCGACCAGCGTGCTGACCGGGCACGCCTCATGGATGGGGCAGGCCGCGCAGGAGGGCGAGCTTTTGTTGGTGCAGAAGCGCCTCCAGACGGCATTGAAGAAATTGCCCCGTAATGAGGCCCCGCTAAACTCGTCCAGTTCGAGCGGGGTGACCGCCTGGACGGTGAACTCCAGGTGCGTCGTGATCAATTTCAAGCTCTCCAAACAGGCCGAGATGGTCATAGGTTCACGCTGCCTTCCTGGAGAGGTGGCATAGCTACCGCGTCAGCAGATGCCAGAGAGAAGCGCGTGAAGGAGTCGGATCGAATAATGGATGGCATCCTCTTTTCAGCTCCTTTCAGATCGTTGATACCAGCTATAATTGCGTGATGAGCGTTTCTGCTCGTATGGTAACACAATATGCCGCAGGATACGATCTTTATGCAGGACGATTTTTGCGTCGTCATAGATGTTGGCCTTCGCAAAGGTCAGGCTGGGGCCGCAATCGTCTAGCATTTGTAACGTTCCGGCGGGCGAAAATGCTTGCAAGGTAGGGGCGGTGATATGAAGGAAGAGCCCATCCGGCTGCGTCGCGCTGATAGAAGGGGGCTCCAGGATTTGCAGAAAGCCGCCGCGCTTGCCCAGGTAGTTGATCTGCGTCAATAGATCGGAGAGGAGCTCGCCCGCTCTATCCTCATCCGTCCGGCAGGCCAGGCGAATGGGACCGATATAGTTGACGTACTCGCGGTAGGCGATGGTTGGCTGCATGGGATATTCCTTTTTCTCGCGCGCCCGTTGCGCCTTTTCCGGGTTGCTTTTCTCCTTCAATTCGCGTCTGATCTTGCTAAAGCTCTTCATCACCAGGATCGTCTCCGGCGGCTCAAGGTGCAGGCTGAGGTCGCGGAGGAGGGGAAACAGACGTTTCCCTTCCTCGATGCCGCGACTGCGAATCGCGTTACTGAGCAAAGCCATTTTGATGGCGTAGGGCGTCGGGATCAGCAGCGTTTTGCCTCCCGAGGAGGTCGCGCCCGCCGATTTGAGCGAGAAAAAGGAGACCGGAAGGTACTGTGCGGTAATCCACATGGCACGTCTCTCCTGCACGCTTAGCGGGTCAGCGCCTGCGGCGTGCTGCTATCGATCAACTGGCGCATCTGCTGCGCGAAATCGGCTAAAGTGTCGAAGAGGTAGAGTTTCACCTGCTCGGGTCCATTGCCGTTGAGGGCGGCGGCGATCTGTTGCGTCTGCTCGCGATAGGCGAAACGCTGCTCTTCGTCGCTACCACCGATCAAAGGGCTGATCAGGGGCGCGGGCAGGGCGCTGGCGCTGGTAGAGATGAAGCCCTCAAGCGCGGTAAGATGCGGGAGCTGGGTTGAGCGCATGGCCCCGTTGAGCTCCAGAAAGGTGTACATAACGCTTTCCAGCAATAGCGCCATGCGTTTCTGCCGCTCGTCATCGCCGATGGCATATTTTTGCGTGATGTCGTTATAGCCAATGCGATGGAGTTCAAGGTGACAGACCAGGGCATAGACGCCGCTGGAGGCTGGTCGGTGGAAGATGTTCTGCCCACGGTTAGCGCCGCTTTTTTCCTGAGCCTGAGCGTCGGCCTGGAGCTGTTGCGCACCGCGCTCGGAGACGTATTTGACGTGGAAGTAGCTTTCGGTGCGCGAGAGCTCAGGAATGGCGGCGACCCAGCCGAATTCGCAGACCGACTTGCGCGGCACGGAGCGTTTCTCCTCGGTCACGAGGATACCGCCGATATCGTCCATCGCGCAATGTTGCAGCAGTTCGTTGATAAATTCGGCATCCTTGCGGCTGGCACGCGCCAGAAACTGATCGTCGGCATTGATGCGGTTGACGTTAAATTGCTGACAACTGCTGCACAGGCTCAGGCCCTGCTCTTTGGCACGGCGGTAAAAGTGCTCCATCAGGACATGCTTGAGCATGTCGCCGGAGATGGCATTGACGTTGTGCAGGTGATGATCTTCGCCCACGATATCGATCATGCGGGTCTGGATCTGGTTGCCCTCGCCTCCTTCGTTGTTGAGGCTATGCATATTCAGGGTCATGCGGGCGGCAATGGAAAGCGAGACAATGGCATTATTCATGGTAATGGTTTCCTTCCTTAATTACTATTCAGCCGTTGACATTTCGGGCTCGTTCTCGACAACATCGCTTTGCAGCTCTTCGGCAGATAGCTGCTCCAGGCGCGCGTAGCCATAGGCAACCAGCTTCTTGGCGATCAGTTCCGTGGGATAGCGGTCTAGCAAATCCTCTAGCTGGTCAATATCGGCAGTGGTGACCGGGAAACGCAAACGATATTTGTGATAGTCCTCTCTTTGCAGGCGACGCTGGAGCTGCTTCGCCACTTTCTCCTCTTCGCGCGCGGTCTCCTCGTTATAGAGAAAGAGGAACTTATTGAGCGCGTTCATGAAATCGTCGCGGTAGCGGGCTTTGCGGATCAACTCCTGCCCCAGGCCATAGCGAACTTCGTAGCGATTATCGTTCTCCTGACTGGTGCGGCGCTGCGCTCGGACGGTGGCCTCGCGAATGGCCGAGGCGATGCGCTGGAAGCCGCGATTTTGCGTGATGGTACGCAGATCATCGTGATTACTCTGCATGATGAGAAAATCCAATCCTTTCTTTGTCAATTGTGGTAGCCAGCGCAGCACGTTCTTTTCGTGGTCGCGCTGGCGGAAGAGATAATTGCCGTAGCTGGCCGCGAAGGTCCAGAACGGGTTGAGATCGTGACCGGAGAGAAAGTCGCGATAGGTGCGCAATAGTTCAAGCTCGTCGTTGCCCTCCTTGCCCTGATGCCCCTCGATGCGGCGGATGATGCGCAGATGTTCTTGCAGGAACAGCTCAGCATCCTCAGTTGCTTGCAGGGTATCGAGCTGCGGGAACCAGGTCGGGACGTTGATGGTTGAGACGTTCATAGTGGCGTGGGCGCTGCCCATATCCTTATAAAAGGCGACATCGAAGCCACTGGCAATGCTGACAATCGGACCTTCTTCCCATGCTTCCAGGCCCTGGCGGCTGCTCAGTTGCGTCTGGCGATGCTTCACCAGCACCTGGGTGAGGCGCAGCGCGGCAAAGATATCCTGCTTGATGGCGGTGCTGGACCAGCAAATCTGGCGAAACTGGTCCATCATGCGGGCCAAAGTGCCCAGTTCGACGGTGGCGGGCTGAATAACATAGGTTTTGCGATCCTTGCTGCCCTTGAGCACATATGGCGCGGCCCCGAGCATAAAACCTTTGAATTTGAGCAGTTCAAGCAGCCAGAAGCTGTCTAATCCCGCACTGGTCAGATGGTCGCTTTTGGGCGTGTTGGAGCCTTTGCCGGTGGTGGGATTGATGACCTGGACGGCGGTAACCATCGTTTTGCGCTCGATGCCCTGCTCCTTCGCCAGATTCTCCCATGCTTTGCACGCGGCCTCGATGTCATTTTGCTCCTGCGAGAAAAGCCTGCACAGCAGGGCAATGGTGAGCCATTGCTGCTGCCCTGTGAGAGCTTGCCAGCGCAAGACGATCTCGTTAAAGGTGTCCGGCACCTTCATCATATTGATGGCCTGATAGTGCGCCAGTTCGGGGCGCGGCGCAATTTTACGCAGCTTCTCCAGCTCCGGCTCGTTGCGCCAGAAGGCGTCGGGAGTGCGCAGGCGTGGCTCCAGGTGCTTGCGCTGTTCCGCGAGCTGCTTTTGTTTTTCGCGCTCCTCATCGTAGCGGAAGCCATCCTGCAAGGTGCGCCCCTTTTTGGCCTGTCGCTCGTCCTGCTTGGCCGAGATGAGCGGATCGAGTAGCGCTATCCACTGATCGCAATTGAGCTGCTCCTCGCGCAAGGGGTGCGATAGCGTAATCTCGTAGGAGCCGCGTTGCTGGCGCAGCACGATGGTGATATCGGGCCTGCCAAGTCTGTTACACACTTCCTGGAGCAGAGCGGCCCAGCCGAGGGTGAGCAGTGTATCTGCCGAGGTGTTATTCGTTTGATTGACGTAAAATGTTTGCATGGTACTTCCAACTTTCATTGAGCAATTGATGCTGGCTACGTCCCTGGTAGCGCCGTGAACCTGTGGCGACGGCATTGATGCCGTCCAGTTTACTGCCTGCTTGCCCCAACATGGCGCTAAAGCGGACGCCGTGAACCGCGTCGCCACACATCCCTGTTGCCCCCCCCCATCCTCGTCGTCGCGGGTTCATTGGTTACAGCGCGTAACTATCCGCCCGTTGATCCGCCAGCCGCAAGGCGCGCACGATCAGAAATGCCAGCCACGTCTCCAGCCGTTGTTCGCGGCTCTCTGCAACCTCCGGGTGGGTGAAGCGGCCTTCGGAGGCGTTGACCGGGAACAGGTCGCCTTTATCGAATTGGAGGAGCAGGCGGTCAAGATCGTAATCCCAGCGGCTACCCCGCCGCACGAGCTCGAATGCTTTCTTGATGGCTGCTTTTGCACCTTCTGTAATCTCCGTCTTGCCATATTCGTGCGCGGTGGGGCTATGATGGTGGGCGATGGCCCTGCATATGGCACGCACAACCGGCATATTGGGGCTCTGCGCCCCGGTCACTCCCAGACTGAACAGGATCAGTCGTCTTGCCGCCATGACGCTTTCGCAGGCGTGCCTGGGACGCTTGATCGCTAGCTCTTTTTGCCACTCGCGTTCCTTGAGCGAGTTGTAGTCATAATTCGTTTTGGCAAGGAAGGCCATCCCATCTGGCTCGGCGTAGGGAGTTGCAGGCCACTTTTTCTCGTGACGGAAACGCTGCCAGGCTCGCGCCCAGCGCTGCCATTGTTTGTCCAGCTTGCCCAGGTCGTGGGTGGCAATCGCTAGCTGGATGGCCGTATCGATGGTGCCCTTGTCCAGCCCCATGAGCTGCTCCAGGCGCTGCATGGCATAGGCCAGTTCGTGATAAATGAGATAGTGGTAGGCGTCGGCCAGGCCGCCGACGTGCTGCTCGTAACGTTGCAGCCGCGTCTCCATCTCGTCATCCCTGTTGCCGTCGCGCTTCACCAGACCGCTCTGGTAGTGCTGCGCCTCCAATCGCGCCTTCCAGGCAGGGGGAAGCTCTATACGCTCGTCCAGGAAGACCAGGCCGAGCTGCTTGTCGTAGGTCGCGAGTTGATGCGGCAAGGCGATGAGCAGCGCACCCGGGATCTGGCTCGGAGCGGTCACCGGCTTCCACTCATAGGTGGTAGGCAGGCGATGATCGTCCTCGGCCTCCTGTTGCTGTTGTTCGGCCTTATTCATCTCCGCTTGCTTGCACATCCAGGCAAGATCACATTCTTGCCGTCGCTCCTGCAAGCGATTCCAGTGCTTGCCCATCAGGGAGCCAGGGTGCAGGCCGAAGCTTTGATAGCGCCACGGCCTGAGCTTCAACTCTTCGTCTGGGTCGTTGTGGATCACAATATGGACCTGATTGATGTCGCGAATAAGATCGGCGGCGCGACCACGTTCGCCAGTGCGCAGCATGGTTGTAATCTCATTTTGCAATTCGAAGCGATGGGCTTCGTAGCGGTCAAGCAAATCCAGATCGCCAGCGGTATGCACCTGATCGATCAACTGCCGCTCCTCGCGGAAGCCGACGATGGAGCCATCGAACTGCTGCAACGCATTCCAGGTATCATCGCAGAGAGAAGCCGCATAGGGCAGGGTAGATGCTGGCTTGCCTTCCTCGTCGGGCGCTAAGGGATAGATGAGCACGCGGCCCTGTTGCTTCTCGAAGCGGGCGCAACGGCCTGCGCGCTGAACCAGGCTATTGGCGGGGGCAAGCTCGCTGTGCAGGGTCTGGACGGAGATATCCAGCCCGACCTCGACGACCTGAGTGGCGACGACAATGATATCTTGCTGGCCCTGGTAGAGGCCATCTTTCCACTGCGCTTTGCCCAGCAAGCGGCTCAGTTCCTCCGCCTGCTGCTGGCGATCTTCGTCCGTAAAGCGGCTGTGCAGCAGACGGAGTTCGATGGTTCGGCCCTGTCGCTCGATAGCTTCCCATAGCTTCAAGTAGGTCTCCTGGGCGCGCTGGACGGTATTGCAGACGACCAGCGAGCAGCGATCATGCTCTTGAAGGATGCGCTCGGCACTGAGCGGCTCCGGCGAGCAGGCGAAGGTTCTGCTACGCCCCTTGTTCAGCTCTTGCAGCTCGTCTTCGTTCAGTTCAATAGGGTCGGCATCAAGCATCGTACACAGCCGTTGCACCAGGGAAGTGGAGAGGGTCGCGCTCATAAAAACGAAGCGCGTTAGACCCTGGAGCAGGCGCAACAGTTCCAGGCAGGTGGTGAAGGCGCCTTTATAGCTCCTGCCATCTGCGGAGACGGGATAGAGATGCGGCTCGTCGAGGATCAGGTAAGAGCTACAGATGGCCCCGACGTTGAGATTAGCCAGCTTGCTATTCAGCCCGTAGGGGATGCCAAGCGCGCCGGAGAGCGCCTGATCGATGGTGCAGGCGGTGATCATGGACTCGAATGCCGGATCTTCTGGCGACTCGCCCGTTTGAATGGAGATCAGCCCGCGCTTGATGCGCCGGTAAGCGGTTTCGGCCTCGCGGAACGGCTCAGGGTTCAGCTCCTGATAGAGTTCGTCGCAGGTGGTACGAAATTGCGTTGCCAGCACGCGCATCGGCACGACATAGAGCGCCTTCTCTGGCAGCCGACCATATTTGCCTGCTTTATTCTGCCAGAAGGGCAGGATGGCCCCACGCGTTTTGCCGCTGCCGGTTGGGGTGACCACAATGGCGTTGCGGCCCTCCATCACTGCCTCAAGCAGGCGTTCTTGATAGGGATAGGGAGTGTACATTGCCTTTACTCCTTTGTTCTAAAGAGGGTGGGATCAAATTTTGTGGGATCGCGCGGCCTGACCGCTGGCGCCAGTTGATAATTCTCGATCATCTGGCGGACATGGATGAGCATGCGCTCGCGCAACGGGGCAGGCTCCAGCACTTCGCAATCGCCGCCCCAGCCGCGAATCCAGGGCTCGATTTCCAGCGTCTCGCCGATAAGGGCTGTCCACTCGCAGCCATCACGCGTCAATGTGAGCTCCTGCGAAGGGTGCCAGCGGGTCTCGCGCACGCGCGGCGTCACGGCGGCGGAGAAGCGCAATCGGACCCTGACCGGCTCCTCATCGCTATACATCACGCCCCATGCCTGTTGCAGCATCTCTGGCCCCTTGAACTTCTCAGAGACGGTAAAGGTTTCGGTGGTCAATTCCGCCTGCTGGATGCGCTCCAGTTTGTAGGTGCGGATATCGTTGACCACGCTGCTATAGCCGATGGCGTAAATGGTACGACCAATGGCCGAGGGCTCCAGCAGGTAGGGATCAAAAAAGCACTCGAAGCTCTTGCGCGACGGCGGCGCATAAGAGAGACGGACGCGGTGCTGTGAGACCCAGCCACTAGCCAGCACCTGGAAGAGATGAGACATATCGCGCAACTGATCCTGTGGATGTTCGGCGAACAACAGGGCATCCAGCAGGGTCTGCTGTCGTTCTTTGAGTGATGGGGGAAGGGCTTCGACCAGTTTCTTCAGCGCCATCGTGACATGCCAGTTCTGCTCGTCCTGCGTCTGTGAGAGCAGGCGGCCTGCCAGGTAGAGACTGACCGCTTCGGGATAGCTCAGCGACAATTCAAGATGTGGGATCGTCGCCCCTTCCGGCAGAATCCAGATATGCCCATCTTTGGTAACAGGCAGCAGACCGGCAAAGCTCAACTCATTGAGATACTTGCCCGCGGTATCCTCATTGATCCCCAGCAAATCGGCAATCTCGCGCGTGCGATATCCTCGGCGGGAATTCTGAAACAGACGAATAATATGGAAGAGGCGTTGAAATTTTTTCATGCCATCGGTATTCATCGAGACCTCCTCTATGTGATGAGCACAGTATAGCAACGTGATTCCGCCAAACCATCGGAAAAAATTATGAAAATCACCAGAAAAAACTATGAAATTGCGGAAAGACATAAAAAACCGGTGATGACATTGTGTGGGGGAGAAAACATAATCCTTTGCACTCGCTTCCACTAAACCGACTCCAACAAATCTCACAAGCTGTACAAATAATTATACATCTGGTGATCTCGCGAAGGTGTATTTATAGGAAAATCGTCATGGTGATCCCCAACCTGTTTAAAAAGGCATCCGAATCGCGCGCCTTCGAAAACCTCCCGCATCTCTCACAAAAAAAGCGTAATCAGGACAAAACCCGCCCTGATTAGCCCATCAAATGCCCGTTTAAAGCACAAAAGCGGTTATTCTCCACTCGAAAATCCCCCCCATTTTTCGACAAAAAAAGGTTTTCGAAAATGGCAGAGATGTGTTATACTATTGGCAGGGAAAAGTCGAAAATCGGCGCGTTACAATGCCAAAAAACGGCCCTTGCCGCGCCGAAATGATCAAACACCCCACCTACCCCTGCCGACACCGCGTCAGTCGCAATGGGCACGATCCGCACGAGGATACTGAAAGGCTTTTTTATCTCGCGGACGCTGGCGGCGGCGGACGTCGCAATGGGCACGATCCGCACGAGGATACTGAAAGACGGACTTTGGCGGCAATGAACAGGCCGCGCAAGCCGTCGCAATGGGCACGATCCGCACGAGGATACTGAAAGAGGTGAACAACCGCGTTATGCATATGTTCATAGTAGTCGCAATGGGCACGATCCGCACGAGGATACTGAAAGGCCAGAGCCTCTATCAAAGGGTCCGTTTGTTGCGGAGCTGTCGCAATGGGCACGATCCGCACGAGGATACTGAAAGCAAATGTGAAAGTCCAGAGCGCCGCCAGCTTGCGCGGTCGCAATGGGCACGATCCGCACGAGGATACTGAAAGCCACGATGTCCGTTGCACGCCCGTAACAGTGCCTGGGGTCGCAATGGGCACGATCCGCACGAGGATACTGAAAGACATCAAAAGTTTAGAGGTGGGGGACAAGTTGTCCAGAGGTCGCAATGGGCACGATCCGCACGAGGATACTGAAAGTTTATTGTGAGGCCGCGCATACCACGCTGATAGATATCGTCGCAATGGGCACGATCCGCACGAGGATACTGAAAGAGGAATGGAGATAGAAGTTATCCCCTATCAGCAGATGTCGCAATGGGCACGATCCGCACGAGGATACTGAAAGCATGATGACTTCTTATCCTGTTGTCAGTATAGCAAATGTCGCAGGAAGCTCGATCCGCTTGAGGATACTGAAAGTCTAATACCTCATGACTGTATTCTTTCATGTAAGAGTCGCAGGAAGCTCGATCCGCTTGAGGATACTGAAAGTCTAATACCTCATGACTGTATTCTTTCATGTAAGAGTCGCAGGAAGCTCGATCCGCTTGAGGATACTGAAAGTTTTTGCTTTTTCTCTTATGAGAGCTTACTAATATTAGTCGCAGGAAGCTCGATCCGCTTGAGGATACTGAAAGTTCTTTTGTGGTCCTGTAGCTTTTCCCAAGCTTGAGTCGCAGGAAGCTCGATCCGCTTGAGGATACTGAAAGTGTAACTAGCACTACAGTGGCACTTCTTTTGAGGCAGGCTCCGCAAGCCCCTCTCGGAAGCACCAGCAAGCAGGCGGCTAGTTTAGATGAGCCTGAAGAGTCTGAGCAGCCTGTTCTAACACGGCAATGGTGAGCTGGTGGTTAGGGGTCAGATGGAGATTGTAGCTGTGATTGCGGATCTGCCGATGCGCTCGCCACGCCCCACGAGGGACGCGCCACCAATGATGAGCCGTGAAGTGCCCCCCCTTTCCCACAAAGCGAAACGAGGATTGTTCTTTGACCCAGGCAAACCACTCGGGTGTATCAGGCTCGAAAGGGAGCACGCCACGCTTGGGACAGGTCACCACATAGCGACCCGACGAGGCAGCATACTCCACACGAGGGATGACATGCACCGGCTTGCGAGGCGGTTTGGAAGCAGCAGCCGGACGCGAGTGGGCGGCAGGCGGGGAGGCGGAACGCTGGCGCGTCTTGTTGGGCTGAGCCTGCGTTGGTGGGCTCGTGGGCAGGGGTGCTGGCGGTTGGAGCAGACGCGTAAGAGCCGCCACCTGCTCTTGCAAGGCCGTGATCTGAGCCTGC